>Ga0256870_1000418_pt1 | contig 15540 bp, 16 predicted proteins | sample RumenRJG_06RNA_FD_186079 | JGI IMG/M metagenome (GOLD analysis project Ga0256870, IMG submission 186079) | Metatranscriptome of bovine rumen microbial communities from Lethbridge, Alberta, Canada - Rumen RJG_06 (Metagenome Metatranscriptome) | ecosystem: Host-associated > Mammals > Digestive...
AAGCGGCAGGAGGTTTTTGACAAATTTACCTCATCAATATTTATCAAGGATGACAATTCCCTTATCCTTGATGGTGTTCGCCTGCCACGTCTTGAAATGCCTTCGTTTTTGTCTTGGGTTCTTTCTATGTTCCAAGTGACAATACCTAAGCCTTATTTCATGGTGCTTGACAATTTCATATATTTTTCTGAAAGTGCCGAAAGCCTTTCTTCGATTTTTACAAGCTATAATGCTGGCAAGTCCCTCGTAAAGAGCGATAACTGGAAAACTGTCTCTTCTGGATTGAAAAATGAATCTACGATAAGCTTGTTCTACAATCTTGACCGCAGTATGCCGTTCTTTATCCGTGGTAACAAAATGTCTGCCAGGGTTCTTGAATTATACACAATCGGACGTTTCGACGTGAGAATTGCAAATTCTTCAAAGAAAGGCGGAACGCTCAGCTTCCAGCTTCATGCGAGCGCAAGAAAGTCTGGTAATCTGCGTATGATTCCTGGATTCCCTGTGCAGCTTGAGCGTGGCATTGATGCAGAGAATTTTGTCATAGAGAATAAAAAGAACCCTGAGTTTATATTCTGGGCAGACCGTTCGAGCGTATTCTCTATGGAACTCGCAAGCTTAAAGATAAATTCAGTTGAGACAACAGGAGCCAGCCAGATTGTCGCAGCTTCTGGCAAGAATAAAAATGGTGAGCTTTGGGCTGTTACGGGCGACGGATTTGTCTATCTGTTCGATAAATCTCTTAATGCGGTTCATGGATTCCCTGTAATATTGGGCGAGCATTCAGCAGCTAATCCTGTTGCTGTTGATGACGGGCTCATTGTTCCTCTTGTGGAGGGAGGAATCGCCTTTGTATCTGCTTCTGACGGAAGCATCAAGCCCCTTCTTCCTGACAGTTCTGTAAAAGCGGCTCCGTTTGTTTTGGGCAATGTCGCCGCTGTTTATGACAAGCAGTTCCTTGGTGGCATATATTTTATTGATACAAAAACATTGGAGTGCACGAATGAGTCCTCTCCTGTTGAGGTTGACGGAATCGCATTCGGTTCGCCAGCAATGCTTAAATCTGCAAAGAAAACGTATACGGCACTCGTAACACAGGCTGGGCTTCTGAATATTTGGGAAGACAGCGAAAATACTCCTGTAGTTCAGAAAGAGCTGCCAGGAACATTTACTGGCGAGATTGTCGCTTCTCAGAATTACTTCTACGCGTTGTCTACTGATGCGATATTGTACCGCATTAGTGCAAATGGTGACGTGCTTTCTGTAAAAATTACAGATTCCACTGCCAAGAACGGATATATTTGTGTCAGAATGCCTGAAAATTCAGGTCGCAGCTGTGTTTATGTAAATGCTGATTCCAATGTTATTTATGGATTCAACGAGAACCTAGAGCTTCTTTCTGGATTCCCGCTTACAGGCTGGGGTAAACCGCTTTTCGCTGACGTTAACGGTGATAAAACTGCGGATTTGATTGCTCTGACACTTGATAAAAAGATTATCGCTTGGAATTTGCGATGATGCGACTTTTGTATTAAAATATAAATATGGAGCATCTTAATTTTTTTAACACTAAAAACTTACGCTTTTTTTTGTTTGCTGTGAGTTTGTATGCAATTGTTTTCTCTGGTTGTACCACCTTGCAACAGGATATTTCTGTGGATAAATCGTCGTATTCGGAGGAAGTCATGTCTTATGAGAACAGGCTTGCTCGTTTCGATGCTGATTCCCTAATGTCTGCTGGTGGTACTGTAGATACTGCTGCTATTGAGAAATTTATTGCGGAGATTTCTGTTTATGCGAATGACCCATCTGTTCAGAGGGCTTCGCTTGCTCGTCTCCTTGCATTGGAGGGTAGGGCGTATCTGCTTTTGGGCAAAAACTCAAAGGCGGAGACCCTGTATCAGGAGTCTGTCGCAGCTTACAAAGGCGATGCACATTCCATTATTCTTGCTAGAAGGCTGGGGCTCCAGTCCGATGATGTTACAGGTGACAATGCTTTGTTGACGCTTGATTCGGCTGTGGATCTCTATAAGGCCAAAAAGTACCTTGAGTCAGTTGCTAAATTTGACGAGGCTTTTCTTGCGCTTGATTCTTTCTACAAATCAGCTTACGTCGAAGTGCGAGATTCTGCTTGGGGTCTAAGAAATCTGAGCGAAAGCCAGGCTTCTGGGGATTTGCTGATTCTTAAAAAAATCTCTGTGCTTCAGATGCTTGCTATTACAAGGTCAACTACAGATTTGCTGTACAATTATACATCGGGCAAACCTTTGTCTGATAAGGAATTGTTTGCAAAGCTTGTTGCTGTAGGACTCTTGAATCCTGTGTCTCAGCCACCAAGTAGCGAGAATGCTGTTGTAGAAAATGATATTGTTACAAAATACATAAGCGCACGCTTTTTGTGGAATTTGTATAATTCCAAGAAAAAGTCCTCTGCTGCTATAAACAAGTATTCAACGCGTTTTAGAAGTCAGAACCGCAAGTCCCCTGTTAAAGACCTTGACGTAGCGAGCGATGATTTTGACGCTGTTCTAGGCTGCGTTGAGAATGAATTTATGAGCCTTGAGGATGGCGTTAATTTTAACGGCGAAAAGCCTGTATCAGCCTTGGAATTCAGTGAGTATATAAATCATATAAAATAAAAGTGCGGAAAAGTGCAAATTTCATTGCCTTTACTTTGATTCTGGATTAAGGTATATTTTAGACATCAATTATTAAAGATTTTCTTTGGAGGAATCTGAAAAATGATTAAAACAGTAAAAGATGTAGATCTTAAAGGCAAACGCATTATCATGCGCGTTGATTTCAACGTTCCTATGAAAGACGGAGTTGTTCAGGACGACACCCGTATTATGGCAGCTCTCCCAACAATCAAATACATCATCGAGCAGAAGCCAAGAAGCCTTGTTCTTATGAGCCACTTGGGCGACCCGAAAAAAGACGTTAAAAAGGCTCAGGAAAAAGCTGAAAAAGCTGGAAAAACATGGACTGACGCTGATTCTGAGAAATTCATCAATGGAAAGAACCGCATGAAGCCTGTTGTTGAGTATTTTGCTTCAAAACTCGGCTCACCAGTAACATTCCTTCCAGATGCACTCGGACAGAAGGCAGCTATCGACGCTCTCCCAGAGGGTGGCGTTGCAATGCTTGAGAATACACGCTTCCACAAAGAAGAGACTTCAAAAGACGCTGCAGAGCGTGATGTAATGGCTAAAGAGCTTGCTTCTTACGGCGACATCTATGTAAACGATGCGTTCGGTACAGCTCACCGCGACCAGGCTTCTACAGCTTCAATCGCAAAATTCGTTAATGTAAAAGTTGGCGGATTCTTGATGGAGAAAGAAGTTAAATACATTCAGCCAATGGTTGAGAACCCACCAAAACCACAGGTTGCTATCATCGGTGGTGCAAAAGTTTCTTCAAAAATCGCTGTTCTTGAGTCTTTGCTCAAAAATGCAAGCGCACTTGTAATCGGTGGTGGTATGGCTTACACATTCCTCAAAGCACAGGGACACAAAGTTGGTATCTCTTTGGTTGAGGATGATTTTATTGATACAGCTAAAAAACTTATTGCTGACGCAGCTGCTAAGGGCGTTAAAATTGTTCTCCCAGTTGACCACGTTGCAGCAGACAAGTTCGATGCAAACGCTACTCCTGTTGCTGTTGACGGCGTAGATATTCCTGACAACCTCATGGCAATGGATGTTGGTCCAAAAACAATCGAGCTTTACAAAGAAGTTCTCTCTACAGCAAAATCAGTTGTATGGAACGGACCTGTAGGCGTATTTGAATTCGATGCTTTTGCAAAGGGAACTGCTACAGTTGCTCAGCTTGTTGCTGATGCTACTGGCCGTGGAGCTATGACAGTTGTTGGTGGTGGTGACTCAGTTGCTGCTGTTAACAAATTCAACCTTGCTTCAAAAATGAGCCACGTTTCAACAGGTGGTGGAGCTTCCCTCGAATTCCTCGAAGGAAAAACACTCCCAGGAATCGCTGTTCTTGAAACAAAATAATTATGCTTTTGCATAGTTGATTTATACGGCACAGTCAATTTTGAGCTGTGCCGTTTTTTATATTAAGTAATCAAGCTGTTTTCTTGACTTCTAATAAATATAAGTATAATATTGTTATCTAAAATCTTCCTATGTAGAAAATTTGGAGAAAAATATGGGTCCTATTAGTGTAGTTCTATTGATTGCTTTTATCATTATTTGTGTTCTTAGTGTGCTTCTTGTGCTTGTGCAGGATCAGGAGAACAGCGGTATGGGCGGTATGCTCGGTGGTGGTAATTCAGTAGCATTCGGTTCGCACTCAGCTTCAGTTCTTACAAAAGTTACGATTGTTTTTGTTGTTCTTTTCTTTGTATCTGCATTTATGCTTGCTTTCTTAAATAAAAAATCAAGTGTGAAGAATGATATTTCTGCGGCTGCTGTTGAGAATGGTCTTGCCCCAGATACAGTTGTTCCTGCTGAATCAGGAGATTGGTGGAAAAAAAGCCAGACAACTGAACCTGCGGAGCCAGCTGTGATAGCAGAACCTGAAAACTTGAATGCTGAGACAGAAGCTTCTGACGTTTCTGAATAAAAATAAAAGAGGGTCTCTATGGTACTTGGACAAATCTTTTCAAAGGATACAATCGTAGTAAATCTCGAAAGTACTGAAAAAGATGAGCTTTTTGAAGAGTTGGTGGAGACAATCCATAGCGTCTGTCCAGAGATGGACAGAGGTGAAGCTGTTCAAAGTCTTAACGAGCGTGAAGCAAAAATGTCTACAGGAATTATGCACAGCGTTGCTGTTCCACATGCTTTGATTTCTAGTATGAACAAGACGATTGGTGCAATCGGAATCAGCCGCAACGGAATTGATTACGATGCCCTTGATAAAGCTCCCGTTCATTTGGTTTTTATGTTGATAGGAATCCAAGGTGAGACTGAACAGCATATCCAAGTATTAAAACAGCTTGCAAATGTTTTGCAAATACCTGGTTTTGTTGATAAAATGGTTAGATGTGAGACATCTTCAGATGCATATAATTTGTTGTGCAGTGCTGAAGAGTCGTTGTCAGCATAATATATTGAGAGGTAAGTATGGCAGAACAAGAAGTTGGTGTAATTAACCACCTTTTGGAAGTTGAACAGAATGCAGCGGCTCTTATACAAGATGCCCAGATTGAAGCTGATAAACGTATAAATGCGGCTAAAATCCAGGCGGAATCTATGTACAAAGAGCGTTACGAGAAACTTGTCGCTGAGCAGGAAGATTTGTTTGCAAAAAAATCTTCTGAGATAGCGGCAAAATATGAGCAAGCTGTTTCTGAATATAAACAGCGTATCGTTGTTTCTGAAAAGCATCTGCCTGCTTTTTCTGAGTTATTAGATAATATATTGTTTGCTTAAGGCGGTGGTGTATGGATCGTTCTGCAGCTTCAGCTTATGTTTATGCAAAAGCAGGTGGAATGCTTGCAAAATCTTTTGTTGGAACGAGAGCCACTAAGCTTTTTTCTGTAAAATCGTTGCGTGAGTTATACACGCTGCTTTTTGACGATGCAGTTCCTGCTATTCCGGAGGTCCTTCTTGCCAAGGAAGTCGAGAATAGGGCTGAGCGTCAATTCTTATCTGATTATATTTCTCTTATAAAAAACTATTCTCATCCGTCTCCTATTCTCATCGCACTTTTGCGTTTTTATGATTACGATAATTTAAAGGAAATAGGAACAGCCCTTAGCTTGGGTGAGAAGAATATACCTGTTATTGCCGATGTACAGGATTTTTCCGTTTTGAATTATAAAGCATGGCCAAATATTCAAAAAATTACTGAGAATTCTCCAGTTTCATGGTATAATAAAGTACCTGCAATTACAGAGCAGCAAAAATTTGATACGAGGCTTGATGCTCAGTATATCCATGAACTTTGGAATGCTGTTTCACGCCTTTCTGCTGATGATAGAAAAATTGCTGAGACTGTGGTTGGTAAAGAAATTTCTGTCAGAAATATCTTGTGGGTATTGCGTTTGAAAGTGTTTTACAAAATGAAGGGTGAGGATATTGTTGAAAAACTTGCCTTTGCTTCTGAAAAACATACGAAACGTGATAATTTTGCTGGTGAGGCTTTGAAGATCCTTGATAAAGAGGTTGACTCATGGGATGCCTGGAAGGATTGGAAATACTCACAGCATTTAAATCCTCACGAGGAAGGTGTTATTTGGGAATTGGATCCTACATGGGTTGAAAAATCCTTTAACCGAGAAATTGTATCGCATTTTATGCGATTGTTTCATAAGAATCCGATGAGCGTCATGAGTCTTGTTGCTTGGTTCAAAATCAAGCAAAATGAGCTTGACTGTATTCGGACTGTGGCGGAAGGGCTGCGTCTTGATGTTGAATCTGACAAAATGATGGATGTAGCTGGAATTGAAAAATCTATTGCATCAAGGTAATAATTATGGCAAGAACAACTCCAATGCGTTTGGTCGAACTAATGGTCTTGAAGCAGGATATTAGTTCTGTTATTGAATATTTGGGTAGAAAAGGTAATTTTCAGTTTCAGAATGATGCGGCGAATGCTGGCGATAAGAAAAATGCCGATGCGGAGGTTTTTAACCAGCTTAAGCTTGCACGTGCGTTTCTGAAAATTGACGATATTGATACCGAATTCCTTGAAAAATCTGCGAAACCATCTGATGAGGATCGTACTGCGGCTGTTAAGTTGCTGGGTTTAGTCGATGAATTGCGTCACCGTGAGCTTGAAGCCGCCGCTGAACTTAAGCGTGTAAAAGAAGCTGAGGAAGAAGCTCGCTCGTTTGCGAATCTTAAGGTTTCTTTTGAGGAGCTTGATCATCTTTCATTCTTGTCCCTGAGAATTGGAAAAATTGATCCGCAGAATATTGCAGACCTTAAGCTTGCTGTTGGTGACCGAGCCGTTATTATTCCGCTGGGAGATGACAGTTCAAAAATACTTGCCGCAGCTTCTAAAAAAGCCCGTTTTGCTCTTGATTCTGAGCTTAAACGCTTCGGATTTGTGAACTTGGAGATTCCAAAAGATTTTAAGGGCGTTCCTGATGATGTCCTTATTACATTGAAGTCTGAGCTTGACTCTGCTGAGCATAATATAGCTCATATAACCGAAGAAAAAGAGAATCTTGCTAAAACTCACGCCGAGCAGTTGAAGGCTTTGCTTGCAGCGTTCTCTATTGGTTCTCAGATCGTAGAGAAGCAGAATAATCTTGAATCAACTAATCTTGTTTATCGTATAACCGGTTGGATTCCTGAGAAGGACAGCCATGTAATGATGAAAGATTTGGATTCTTTGAGTGAGGGACGAATTGCAATCCGTGTTTACCAGCCTCAGGAGGTTCCGTCCGTTATTCAAGGGCGTGAGACTGTTCCTGTTCATTTGAAGCATGGTAAATTCGTTGGTGCTTTTGAGCGTCTGATTTTCAGTTATGGCTCTCCTGTTTACGGTGTTATTGACCCGACTCCTTTTGTTGCTCTCTTCTTTACGCTGTTGTTCGGTATTATGTTTGGAGATGCAGGTCAAGGATTCGTGTTCCTGCTGTTGGGACTTTTAATGGCGTTTAAGGTTGTAAAAGTTGGTAGCTGGAATAAGTTTGCCCCGATTTTTATGGCCATTGGTACATCCAGTATGATAATGGGAATATTGACAGGTGAATTCTTTGGTAATGAAGAAATCTTGCAGCCTGTTTCAAGATTCCTGACTGGCTTTTTTGGTGAGCCACGTGACCAGATACTGCATCTTATGCCGAATGCTGGAAAAAAATCCATCATAAATATGTTTATTTTCTTTGGATTTACTGTTTCTGTTGGCTTCTTTATAAACTCAATCGGACTTATTGTTAATATAATAAACCAGTTCACGTTGAAGCGTCCTGGAAAGGCTATCTTTGGAAAAAATGGTATTTCTGGTTCTCTTTTCTTCTGGTATGTAGTTGGGCTTGTAATAAGGATTGCAGCGTTCCATCATGCTATATCAGTCTGTGATTGGATTGTGATTTGTGTAACTTTGATTTGTACGGCTTTTGCAGAGCCTTTGGGCAAATTGATTGAAGGTAAGCGTCCTATACTTGAGAACGGTGTTGGAACTGCAATCATCGAGGGTGTCGTAGAAATTCTTGAGGTTGTAATAAGCTATCTTTCAAACTCAATAAGTTTTATCCGAGTTGGTGCTTTTGCATTGGCTCATGCCGTACTTGGTCTTATAATTTCTACGCTGACAGAAATGGCGGGACCTGCCGGAATCGCTGTACTCTTGGCTGGAAATTTAATTGTCGTAGTGCTCGAAGGTATGATTGTTGCAATTCAGGTTATACGTTTGCAGTATTACGAGTTCTTCTCTAAGTTTTTCAATGAAACGGGACGGGAATTTAAGCCGTTTGCGTTTGAATATAAATAATTTGTGAGGTTGTTATGAACAAGAAGATTTTGTCAGTTGCCGCAGCATTGCTTTGTTTTGCTGTATTTGGTGCTGTTGCACAGGAAACAGTTGCTGCTCAGGCTGCCGAGACACCAGTTGTACAGAATGTACCACATTCAGGACCAGCTCCTGTTCCTCCTGCTCCAGAAGTTCAGAATGCTGATTCTGCTGCTAGCTCAGGCGCTGTAAAGTATATTGCTGCGGGTCTTGCTGTAGGTCTTGCTTGTATTGCGGGTGGACTTGCTGTAGGAAAAATTGGTGCTGCTGCTATGGGTGCAATGAGCGAAAATGCCGAGCTTTCTGGAAAAGCTTTGCCGTTCGTAGGTCTTGCTGAAGGTATTTGTCTTTGGGGATTCCTTGTTGCACTTTTGATTATAATTTTGTAAAAATCAGGAAGAACATTTTGGAATATTTTGTTATAGGTGAAAGAGAATTAGTTATCGCATTCAAGCTTGTAGGTGTTGATGGCGCAATCGCTGTAAACAGAAATGAGGCGTTGGAGTCGTTCAATAAAATCACAGGTTATGGCGGTGGTTCTGTTGTGCCTGTTTCTGAAAAACCAAAAGTTCTTATACTGACGGAAGAAGTCTCCTCTATGCTTGAAGACGAAGTTCTTGCTTGGCAGAGAGGAGCTCAGTATCCGCTTATTGTTGAGATACCTGGAATTCGTGGGCATCTGAAAGGAAAAAAATCTCTTTCTGATTCTATCCGAGAAGCTGTCGGCATTCAGGTATAATAGGTTTCTTTTGTGTTTTTACACAGCTGAGACTGGCGTTTTTTGAGGATGTTTTTTCGTTTGTCGGAAAAACATCAGTTTTAGGTTTGGAAAAAAGAAATGGAAGAGTTACGATCCACCGAAATCCTTGATAAAGAAATAGAAGCTGATGCACGGAAAAAGGCTGAGAAAATTTTAGCTAACGCAGCTGATGAATGTGAGAAAATTCTGGCTTCTGTTGAAGACCGTGTAAAGGATACATTTGAGAAAAAATCGGAATATTATAAATCGAAGATAAATCAGCTTGAGAAAAATACAGACGCATCTCTTCCTCTTGAAAAAGAGCGTTTTTTGGTATCATTTTATGCATCCTCAGTTTCTGATGCATTTAATGAATATTTGCAGAAAATCGGCTCAGAAAAACGTCTTGAACTTATAGAAAAAAAATTAATAGATGTTCAGAAAAATACGTTTGAGACACGCTTTTCTGTTTCGGTATTTGGTTTTTCAAGTGATTCTGTGAAGAAACTTCTTGAAAAACACCATATTTCCGTTGTTTCTGTCAATGAAACTACGTTTGAGAAATCTGGTGAGACGGCAGCTTATGGAAATACAGTCCATGAGGGGCTTATTCTTGATAGTGAAGATAAAAAGGTTCGTATCCGTCTGACAATAGATCAGATTGTGCGCGAAATAAAGGATACATATAGTTATAAGCTTGCATCAACTTTGTTCGGAGGAAACTTGCCATCATGAGTGAATTGGTTGAAGGTAAAATAACTCGAATCAGCGGACCGATTGTTTACGCCGAAGGTTTGGAGAACTGTGGTCTTTACGATGTTGTTGACGTAGGTGACAAAAAAATTATTGGTGAGATTATCCGCCAGAACTCAGGAAAGGCGACAATTCAGGTTTATGAGGATGATACTGGAATGAAAATCGGCGAGAGGGTTGTTTCAAACGGACGCCCTCTGTCGCTTCGTCTTGGACCTGGACTTGTTGGTACGATTTATGATGGTATTCAGCGTCCTTTGGAAGCTATGTACAATAAATCTGGTGCGTTCTTGATTCCTGGAGAGCGAACAGAGCCTATCAATGTTGAAAAAAAATGGACTATGACAGTTGCAGAGGGCGTTTCAGAGGGAATGCCTATTTCGCCTGGCGTTGTTCTTGGTCTTGTGCAGGAAACTTCATCAATTGTTCATAAAATAATGGTGCCTCCAACTGTTAGAGGTCGTGTGCTCAAATCTTTTAAAGGTGCTGGCGAATATACTGTTGACGATGTTATCGGCATGACGGAGCTTGATGAGGAGATAAAACTTTCCCATTATTGGCCGCTTCGTCGCCCTCGTCCATACGCTAAAAAACTGACTGTAAGCGAGCCTCTTATTACAGGACAACGTGTAATCGATGTGTTCTTCCCACTTTCAAAGGGTGGTACGGCTGCGATTCCTGGAGGCTTTGGAACAGGAAAAACCATGACCCAGCACGCTATTGCAAAATGGTGTGATGCCGATTTGATTGTTTATATTGGTTGTGGTGAGCGTGGAAATGAAATGACGGACGTTCTTACAGAATTCCCGACATTGATTGACCCTCGTACAGGACGCTCGCTTATGGAGCGAACAATACTTATTGCAAATACTTCAAATATGCCTGTTGCAGCGCGTGAAGTTTCCCTTTATTCAGGAATTACTCTTGCTGAGTACTATCGCGATATGGGAATGCACGTTGCGATTATGGCTGACTCTACAAGCCGTTGGGCAGAGGCTCTTCGCGAGCTTTCTGGCCGTATGGAGGAAATGCCAGCAGAGGAAGGATTCCCTGCTTATTTGCCTACAAGACTGGCAGAGTTCTATGAACGAGCAGGACGCGTTACTTCTTTGTGTGGTCAGGAAGGTTCCGTCTCGGTTATTGGTGCGGTTTCGCCTCCGGGTGGTGACTTCTCAGAGCCTGTAACACAGCATACAAAACGCTTTATCCGCTGTTTCTGGGCTCTTGACCGAGAGCTTGCGAATGCAAGACATTATCCTGCTATTGGCTGGATTGATAGTTACTCTGAATATGCGGAAGAAATTCGCGAATGGTGGGATAGGCTTGATGGTCGCTGGGCAGAGGTTCGTCTAAGTGCCCTTGATTTGCTTAAAAAGGAGCAGCGTTTGCAGCAGATCGTTCGACTCATTGGTCCGGATGCGTTGCCTGATAGCGAAAGACTCGTTCTTACTATTGCAGAAATGATTAAGAACGGCTTCTTGCAGCAAAATGCTTTCGATGCTGTTGACGTTTATTCTGTTCCAGAAAAGCAGATTCATATTCTTTTGTTGATTATGAACTTTTACAAACGAGGACTTGCTGTTATAAAGGCAGGTGCCCCATTGGTAAAGGTAAATTCTCTTCCTGTTAAGAATGACATTGTTCGTTTGAAATCATCTGTTCCAAACGACAAGCTTGAGATGATGCAGAAAGTTGAGCAGGATCTTGAAGAGCAGATGGGTAGTCTTGAACGGTTGTACCGCAAGATTGGTAAGTGATTTTGAGCAGTCGCAGTAAGGAAATGGTATGAAAGGTGTAGAATATAAAGGTTTGTCTTCTGTTGACGGTCCAATCATTGTTGTCCGCCGTTCAGAGAATATTTTTTATAATGAAATCGTTTATGTCCGTGACAAGTTTGGCGAGAAAAAAGTCGGTCGTGTCATTGACTTGAATAAAGATACTGCCGTTGTTCAGATTTTTGGTTCTACGACAGGTCTTGACTTGAACGATACATCCATTGAATTCCTTGGCGAGCCTATGGAACTTAGGGTAGGCGAGGGGCTTCTCGGTCGTATCTTCAACGGTCTTGGAGAGCCTATAGACGGCTTGCCACAAATTGTTTCAGACAAAAAAATCGATGTCAACGGTATGCCTATAAACCCGTTCGCACGAGTTTATCCTAGGGATTTTATTCAGACAGGAATTAGCTTTATCGACGGAATGAACACTCTTATCCGTGGACAAAAGCTTCCGATTTTTAGTGGTAACGGTTTGCCCCATAACCGCTTGGCAGCTCAGATTATTCGTCAGGCAAAAATCCTTAACAGCGATGAGCAGTTCGTAATGGTTTTTGCGGGCATGGGCATTAAATACGATCAGGCTCAGTTCTTCATAAATTCTTTTGAGAAGTCTGGCGTACTTAGTAAGGTTGTTATGTTCCAGAGCCTTGCGGATGCTCCTTCTATTGAGCGTATCATTACTCCTCGCTGTGCTTTGACAGCAGCCGAGTATCTCGCTTATGAGAAGAATATGCACGTACTTGTCGTTATGACAGATATGACAAACTACTGCGAAGCTTTGCGAGAAATTTCAACAACTCGTGGAGAGGTTCCTGGTCGAAAAGGTTATCCTGGCTATTTGTACTCAAATCTTGCCGAGCTTTATGAGCGTGCAGGTAAGGTTAAGGGGTCAACAGGTTCCATCACTCAGATTCCGATTCTGACAATGCCTAACGATGATATTTCGCATCCTATTCCTGACTTGACGGGATATATTACAGAAGGACAGATTGTTCTTGACCGTGAATTGAGCCAGAAAGGTGTCTATCCTCCTGTTTCAGGTCTTCCTAGCCTTAGTCGTCTTATGAAGGACGGTATTGGTGCTGGAATGACAAGAGAGGACCATGCAGCTGTTTCAAGCCAGCTTTTTGCGGCTTATTCAAAAGTTAAGTCAATCAGAAACCTTGCCGCAATCATTGGTGAGGAAGAGCTTGGAGCGGAAGACCGTATGTATTTGAAATTCGGCGATGCTCTTGAAAATGAATTTTTCTCGCAGGGTGAGTACGAGAATCGTTCAATAGAGGATACTCTGAATTTGGGCTGGAAGCTTCTTAAAATGTTGCCACAGAACGAATTGTATCGTATCAAACCAGAACTGATTGAAAAATACTTACCAAAGGATGAGTAGCTTTTAATATCATGGCAAAACTTAACATTGCACCAACAAAGTCGAACCTTCTCGCAATAAAAGAGCAGCTTAGCGTTGCTGTTGACGGATACGACCTTCTTGAGCAGAAGCGTGAGATTCTTGTAATGGAACTCATGCACATGGTCGAGAAAGTAAATCATCTTGAGCGCGATATAGAGAAGTCTATTGAGCAGGCTTACCCCGCTCTTAAAAAGATGCTTTTGACCGTTGGTAGTGACCGAGCAGAGCGAATCGCCCATGCTGTAAAGTATGATTACAACATAAAAGAGAAGCCAGTAGTTGCCGGCGGAATGACATTCAATTCTATTGAGGTTGAGCTTCCAAAGCAGCAACTGTTTTATTCTTTTATGGGAACTTTCGCAGATTCTGATAAAGTTATGGTTGAGTTCTTTAAACTTTTGTCTCTTTTGACAGAAATGGCTTCAATACGAACCATAGTCTGGAGACTTGCAAATGAAGTTAAAAAGACTCAGCGGCGAGTAAATGCACTTGATAAGATGATTATTCCCCAGAATGCGGAGACAAAGGTTTATATCGAAAGCGTTCTGGAAGAAAGGGATCGTGAAAACATATTCGTCTTGAAGTCTTTGAAAAACCGCAACGGAGGAGAAAATGCTTAAACCTCTTTTCAAAAAGATTGTTGTGGCTGTTAACGGATCTTCTTCGTCTCTTTTGGCTGCCATGTACGGGATTATAATGGCAAAACAGTATAAATGTGAGCTTAAGGCTGTTTATGTTGTTGATACCGCAACTTTGCGGCAGCTGGAGATTTCTCGCTTCTTTGTTCCTGATGAAAGTGCTAGGTATGAAGCAAATTTGGATTCTGACGGCAGGCATTACCTTGATTATGTTTGTGATTTGGCAAAGCAGAAAGGGGTAAAGCTTCAAACAGAGCTAAGAAAAGGTTCTGTTTGGTCAGAAATTATTACTGTTGCTGATGATTTTAAGGCTGACCTTATTCTTCTTGGTGGAAAAAAGAATGAGAATGACTCTATGAATACGATTCTTAGGCACAGTAGATTGTCCGTGACAAATAGCGAAATTATAGGAAGTGCAAACTGCAACGTACTTGTTGTTTGCGAAAATGAAGTTGAAAAGCTATTTAAATTAGCTTAGCTTATGAAAAATTTGTTTTTTATGTACTAGAAATCATTAAAAATGCTGTAATTTACAGTTTTTTTTCAGATTCCTATTGCATTGCTTTGCTATTTTAAATAGATTAGATATAGTCTGTTTTACAGAAGATATATATTTTTGGAGATGCAAAATGAACAAATCAGAATTAATCGATGCAATTGCTAACGACACAAAACTTACAAAAAAGGATACTGAAGCTTTCCTTAAAGCATTTGTAGAAAATGTATCAAAGGCTCTTGAATCAGGAAATGATGTTCAGCTTATCGGCTTTGGAACATTCACAGTAGGTGATAGAGCTGCTCGTACAGGTCACAACCCAAAAACAGGTGAAGCAATCACTATCCCAGCAGCAAAAGCTCCTAAATTCAAGCCAGGAAAAGCTTTGAAGGATCTTGTAAACAAAAAATAAAAGCTGAGAGCTTTTGACAATGGGCTGCTTAAAAGTAAAACTTTTTGGCAGCCTTTTTTATTGATTCTGTTTTATAGCTAGTGGAAAATATTGTTTTGGTTTGGATGAAATATGGAAGACCCGTATAAAATACTTGGCGTTTCAAAAAATTCTAGTGCGGCAGAAATAAAGAGAGCTTTTCGCTCAAAGGCTAAGTTGCTGCACCCTGATGCTTCTAAAACCGAGACAACTACTGCATTCAGGGAACTTTTAAAAGCTTATGAGATTTTGAGCGATGCAAAGCAACGCTCAATGTTTGATGATTCTTTTTTTGCCCGTCAGGGAGCAAAATCCCATCGAAATTCAAAGAGTTTTGATTATCGCAAGTGGCTTTGTGAGCGTAAGGATGAAGAAAGTCGCTCAAAACTTATTTTTTTTGATTTGATGCATAACCGCGAGGACGATGCCGTTGAGGAGTTTAAGCGGATGAGCATAAATTATGCAGGGTTCCGTCTTGCAAAGTGGTTTACCCGCGAAGATTTTATGGATTATGGATTTATCCTTGCAGAGGAGCTTGTTTTCAGACAGGAATATTATGATGCTTTCATATTGCTTGAGCAAATAATACGAATGGAATACAGTTATTCATACTTTAAGCATTTTTTTCCTGAAGTTCTTGATTTGACGAGGCTTTTGCTAAAAACTCGCATTGAGGGAAGAATCTCGGACGAGCTTGCCCTTGATGCTTGGGAGCGAGCTCTGGAACTAGGCTTTGGCAATTCTGACGATGCGGTATTCTTGCAGAAAATGGCTGCCGCATACCGTAGAATGGGTGATTCTAATACGGCGAGTGCATGTGAGATTGCCGCTGCAGGATTATCTTCTTGAAAAAATCTTCGTTTGTATAAAATCG
>Ga0256870_1000419_pt1 | contig 15529 bp, 27 predicted proteins | sample RumenRJG_06RNA_FD_186079 | JGI IMG/M metagenome (GOLD analysis project Ga0256870, IMG submission 186079) | Metatranscriptome of bovine rumen microbial communities from Lethbridge, Alberta, Canada - Rumen RJG_06 (Metagenome Metatranscriptome) | ecosystem: Host-associated > Mammals > Digestive...
AAGAGATGGCGTATGAATAGCTTCGATACTATTTATTTATCGAAAAAGCTTATTCCGCAGCAGGAGCAGCAGCTTTTGCAGCTCTAGCTTCTTTTCTAGCAACGTTCTTCATTTTTGCGTTGCAGAATTTGCAAACTTTTACAGTTTTGCCGTCAATTTCCTTTTCATAAAGGACTTTTACGTTTTCATTTCCACAAACCGGGCATTTTCCACGACCGTGATTAGGTTCTGTGCGAACACCTGTTCCGCGATGTGATTTAGACATTCTTCACTCCTTATTTTGCTGACTCAGCTGATTCATCTGCTTTTGCTGCAGTTTTCTTTGCTTTTGGTGCAGCTTTCTTTGCAGGAGCTTTTTTTGTTTTTTCTGCAGAAGCCTCTGATGATGCAGGTGCTTCTTTCTTAGACTTAGTTTTCTTTGTCTTTTCAGCAGTATCATCAGCAGTTGGCAATTTATAGTCAACCAACTCAAGGATTACCATATCAGCGGCATCACCCTGACGGAAACCAATCTTCATAATGCGTGTATAACCACCATTGCGATCTTTCATGCGTGGTCCAAGCTCTGTAAAGAGTTTGTTCAAGATTTTCTCATCCTGAATAAACTTTGCAGCGATACGACGATTATGAACAGTATCTTCTTTACTTCTAGTAATCAATTTTTCAGCAGCTTTACGAACCTCTTTAGCTTTTGCGCTTGTAGTCGTAATGCGTTCAAACCTGAAAAGTGAAGTTACCATGTTGCGTGACATAGCACGACGATGTGCTGATGTACGAGAGAGGGCGTTAAAACCTGTCTTATTATTCATTAGATTCTTCCTTTTGCTTAGGCTTTGTTAAATCAACAGAATTTTTAAGATGGCTATAATCTGTCATTCCAAGATTCAAGTTCCATTCGAGGAGTTTCTCTTTAATCTCAGTCAAACTTTTCTTACCAAAGTTTCTAGTTTTGGCAATGTCATCTTCAGTCTTTCGTGTTAATTCACCAATTGTACGAATGTTAGCATTTTTGAGACAATTTGAAGAGCGAACTGAAAGTTCAAGTTCTTCTACTGGAGTATTGAGCAACTGACGAATCTTCTCATCACCCTCATCCATATCATCACTTCCTGATAAATCACTATCGTTGAAGTTAACAAAAATAGAGAAATGATCTTTCGCAATTTTTGCAGCCTCAGCAAGAGCATCTTCTGGAGAAATTGTACCATCAGTCCAAATCTCAAGAATTAATTTATCATAATCGTTTCTTTGTCCGACACGACAAGGCTCAATTAAATATTTTACCTTGCGAACAGGAGTAAAAATTGCATCCATTGGAATTGTACCAACAACTTCAATGTAATGTTCATTTACTTCTGCAGGAACATAGCCTCGACCTAAATCAACCTGAATCTCAAACTGAATGTGCGCTGTATCCATCATTGTGAAGATATCAACACCTTTCGTAAGAACTTCAAGCTGTCCTTCTTTTTCAAAGTCATCACTTTTTACAGTGCCAGGACCTTTGAATTCATAAGTAAGAAGATCTTGCTCTACATCCTCTGGGAGACGCAAACGAATCTGTTTCAAGCTATTCAAAATCTCAAGAGTATCTTCAGAAACTCCAGCAATTGATTCAAACTCACTTGAAATAACATGCGGCACATCATCAACATCGAATGTTGTGATTCTCACAGAAGAAACAGCATACCCCTGAATCGAGGAAAGTAAAACTCTACGAAGCGTATTTCCTACAGTTGTACCGAATCCAGTCTCGAAAGGATAAGCTGTAAATCTTCCATAGTTAGGGTTATTCTCAAGATGTTCGAACTGAATGCTTTTTGGTTTCTTAAATCCTTTGAGCAGATTTTTGCGAGCCATCAGAACTCCTTTTATTTGACTTATGCCCCACTTGGGAGCAACTCATTTCGTTAGTCAAGGATTTTCAACTTACTTATATTTTAGATTGCTCTAAATTAATAAATAACCTTCTTCCTTGATGTCCAAGATTTTAATTTTTATCGTTGCAAAACAAACCAAAATCGGTCTGAATTACATACGACGAGTTTTTCGAGGACGGCATCCATTGTGAGGAATAGGAGTAACATCAGAAATTGATTTTACTTTAAGTCCCAATGCGCCCAAAGAACGAACTGCGTTTTCACGACCAACACCAGGTCCTTTTACGAACACATGTACCTCACGCAATCCATAACTTACAGCTTTCTGTACAGCAGTCTCTGCTACAGTCTGAGCCGCAAAAGGAGTTGATTTTTTTGCTCCTCTGAATCCAAGCCCACCTGAAGATGCCCATGAAAGTGCATTTCCATTCAAGTCTGTAATTGTTACGATTGTATTGTTGAAAGTAGCCTGAATATATACGTTTCCCTCGTATACGCTCTTCTTTTCCTTTCGCTTTTTTACAGTAGCCATTAATCAATCCTCCGTTATCAGACAGCCTTCTTCTTATTAGCTACAGTCTTTTTCTTACCTTTTCGAGTTCGAGAGTTAGTTCTAGTTCTCTGTCCTCTTACTGGCAATCCCTTGCGATGACGAAGACCACGATAACAACCGATATCCATCAAACGCTTTATGTTAAGACCAATCTCACTTCTAAGATGACCTTCAACTTTGTATTCTGCATCAATTACAGAACGAAGTTTTGCCTGTTCATCCTGATCCAAATCATTTACCATTTTATCAGGATTAATGTTTGTTTTTTCACAAATTGCCTTTGCTGATGAACGACCGATACCAAAGATATAAGTCAAAGCAATTACAACGTGCTTATTTGGGAGGTCAACTCCCGCAATTCGAGCCATCTATTTACTCCTTAACCCTGTCTCTGCTTGTGCTTAGGGTTACTGCAAATAATACGTACAATCCCATTTCTTCTGATAACTTTGCATTTATCACAAATGGGTTTTACGCTAGTTCGTACTTTCATAAAAATCCCCCAAAGAAAGATACTCATCAAGGTTCTGCAACATAACGTTACAAAACCTAGGGAAATGAGTATACCATAAATGTTTAACTTTATTCCATATATAAACATGAAAAAAAATTAAATTTTACAATTTTCTAGAACGCAATTTGCCTTTTTTTACTAATCCGTCAGCATGATGCATCTTAAGCAATGCTTCAATTTGGCTCATTGTATCAAGATCAACACCAACAAGAATCAACAATGATGTTCCACCCATCAACATTGCTATTGACTGTGGAAAATCAAAGAAAATCTGAACGACTGTCGGAATAACCGCAATAAGAGCGAGATACAAAGAACCCGGAAGAACAAGTCGATTAAGAACCTTCTGCATATATTCTTCAATCTTATCTGTTCTAATTCCAGGAATCGAACCACCATTCTCACGAACATTTTTTGCAATTTCAATCGGGTTCAACGTTACTTGCGTATAGAAGTAAGCAAAGAAAACGATGAGCAAGACCAATAATACGTTATACAACAACCCTGTAGGGGTCAGAATAACAGAAAGCCTTGAAACCCAACGAGGTGCTTCTGCATGGTTACCCAAAGTAGAAACAATCTGCAAAGGAAAAGTCAAGAATGATGATGCAAAAATTACAGGAATAACTCCGGAAGGATTAATCTTAAAAGGTATATAGGTGCTTCCACCGCCATACATTTTTCGACCAACAACGCGTTTCGCATAGTGCACAGGTATTTTTCGCTCACCACGCTGCTCAAAAACAACAAGCGCAATGATAGCAACAAACATAAGAAGTACAACAATTACGAGTACAATGTTAATCTGATCTGAATGAATCCTCTTTCCAAGATCCATTACTGCATGTGGCAATCTTGCAACAATACCAGCAAAAATTAACATGGAAATTCCATTGCCAATGCCGTGCGCTGTAATCTGATCGCCCAACCAAATTGTAACCATAGCTCCCGTTGTTACAGTGAGCATAGCAAGCAATCTGAAGGCAATCGGATTTGTCATTGCAATAGCATTAGGAATGCTACTTGCATAAACAGTTACAGCCAAGGACTGAATCAAGCACACAAATACTGTACCGATTCTAGTCCAAGCAGCAACTCGGCGCTGACCGCCATCTTCCTGAGCAGCCTTTTTAAGACCAGGGAAGATAATCAGCGCAAGTTGCAAAATAATCTGTGTTGATACATATGGCATAACACCAAGCATAAACACAGAAAAATTTGAAAATGCTCCACCGGCAAAGAAGTCCATATAGCTGGCAAATGCGTTTTTATTCTGATTCACCAACCCTTCGAAATAAGTTACAAGGGCTGCTGCATCAATACCTGGTATTGTTAAAACACAACCAAGACGAAAAACGACAAGTATTACAAAAGTAAAGAACAATCTATCTCGAAGTTCTTTAATTCTGAAAATATTTACAACAGGATTATTTGCCATGAAAGTCCCCAATGATTACTATTTTTCTTCAGAAGCTTTTTCTGCAGGAGCAACAACAGAACCACCAGCTTTTTCAATCTTCTCTTTTGCTGAAGCTGAAACTTTAGCTACTGATACTGTCAATTTTTTTGTTAAATCTCCATCACCAAGAACTTTTACCAAGGCACTTGCTGATTTAATCAATCCCTTAGCAATAAGAGACTCATTATTTACAGTTTCATCAGAAGAATATTTTTCTTCAAGAACTTTCACATTAAGACAAACATATTCTTTTTTGAAAGGATAGTTTGAGAAACCTCTGTGCGCAATGCGTCGATAAAGAGGCATCTGACCACCTTCAAATCCTACGTAAGTCTTTCCACCAGAACGTGACTGCTGACCTTTGTTTCCTTTACCAGCTGTTGTACCACTACCAGAAGAAGATCCACGTCCAACAATGCGTCTTTTCTTATTAGCACCCTCTGGGGCACTCAAAATAAAATCTGCCATTAGTTTGACTCCTCAACTTTTACAAGATGAGATACAGCGGCAATCATACCTCTGAGAGCAGGTGTATCTTCTTTCTCAACAGATGAATTAAGTTTTTTCAAACCAAGGCTACGAACAGTAGCTTTTTTCTCTGGTTTCTGACCAATTGTGCTCTTTACAAGAGTTACTTTCAATGTCTTTGCCATTTATTAACCCCACATATCCTGCAAAGCTTTGCCTCTGTTAGAAGCAACTTTCTTTGCATCCATAAGATGAGCAAGCGCATCAAATGTAGCACGAACTACATTAACAGGGCTTGATGATCCCAAAGACTTAGAAATAACGTCGGTAGCACCAATAGCATCCATAATTGCACGTACAGTACCACCAGCGATAATTCCAGTTCCAGGACATGCTGGCTTCAAAAGGATAGAAGAACTCTTATATTTTCCAAGCATTTCGTGTGGCAATGTTCCGTTCTTAACGTAAACATTAACAAGATTTCTCTTAGCACGGTCAATACTCTTTCTGATCGCCTCAGATACATCATTTGCTTTACCAAATCCGTATCCTACGCGACCTTTTCCATCACCAACAACCGTCAGTGCAGAGAAAGACATTCGTCGTCCACCTTTTACAGTTTTTGCAGTTCGATTTAATCTGACCAGCTTTTCTACGAATTCTTTCTGATCTTTTTCTCTATCGAATTTATTTTGGCGTTCCATAAACTCTCCTAGAAAATGATCCCGGCTTTACGGGTTCCATCAGCAAGGGCTTTTACAACACCATGATACAAGTAACCATTGCGATCAAAAACAACAGTAGTTATCTTCTTATCCTGAAGTCGTTTACCAAAAGCTTCTCCAAGTTTTGCAGCGCCTTCTGTGTTAGGCTTTAAGTCTGCAAATTCCTTCTCCAAAGTAGAGATAGAAGCAAGAGTAGTTCCCTCATCATCATTAATAACTTGGATATACAAGTTTGTATTACTGCGATATACAGTCATACGAGGTCTTTCAGCAGTTCCGTAAACAGATTTGCGGATATGAACCTTTCGATGGAGGCGCTTTCTTGCTTTGTCATTAAGTTTCTTAAACATATGTTATACCTTATTTAACGCCGGTTTTTCCGACTTTACGTCTAATAACTTCGTTATCGTAACGGATTCCCTTTCCTTTATATGGTTCAGGTTTTCTCAATTTACGAATCTGAGCACTGAATTCGCCTACCAACTGCTTACTAATACCGCTGATAGTGATTTTTCCCTGAGCATCGGCTGTAACCGTAAGACCTTCTGGAATTACAGCAATAAATTCTGAAGAGAAACCAAGATTCATAACAAGGTATTTCCCCTGAACTTCTGCACGATAACCAACACCAGTAATTACAAGAGTCTTCGAGAAGCCAGTTGTAACACCTACAACCATATTATGAATCAAGTTGCGGTACAAACCGTGAGCTGCACCAGCATTCTTTGACTCATCAACAGGTTTAACAATCAATTCGTTACCATTTACTTCAACAGTAACCAATTTTTCATTAATAGTCTCTTTAAGTTCTCCTTTCGGACCTTTTACAGCAACAACTCCAGAATTAACTGAAACTGTTACTCCAGAAGGGATAGAAACAGGAAGCTTACCAATTTTTGACATTTCTTCCTCCCACTACCAAACTTTGCAAACTAATTCGCCACCAACATTTTTTTCGCTAGCTTTCTTACCAGTTGTAACACCAGTAGAAGTTGAAACGATCAATGTACCGTATCCATTATAGATACGTGGCAAATCTTTACATGCAGAATAAACACGACGACCTGGTTTTGAAATTTTTTCAAGACCATGAATTACTGAATCGTTAGATTCATCATATTTCAAGAAAATACGAATGATATTTTTTCCATCTTCCTGAATTTTCTTAAAATTCTTAATGTAACCTTCTGTCTTCAGGATTTTCACGATTTCCAGCTTAAGCTTTGAAGTAGGAACATCTACTTTTTCGTGGCGAGCCTGAACAGCATTACGAACCTTTGTAAGCATGTCTGCTATTGGATCTGAAACACTCATTTTAATCTCCTACCACTACCAACTAGATTTTGTTACACCTGGTAACAAACCTTCACCTGCCATTTTGCGGAAGCAAATACGGCACATCTTAAACTTACGCAAATATCCACGAGGGCGACCACAAATCTGACAACGATTATATTCTCGTGTCTTGAATTTTGGAGTGCGGTTCGCCTTGATAATCATTGATTTCTTAGCCATGAATTCCCCACTATTTCCTGAAAGGCATTCTGAACTTGGTAAGAAGAGCACGTGCCTCAGCATCGGTTCGTGCACTAGTAACAATAGAGATATTCATTCCTGAAATCTTAGTGATTTTATCAAAGTCGATTTCAGGGAAGATAATCTGTTCTGTAATACCAAGAGAGAAATTTCCATGACCATCAAAACCAGTTGCTTTGATTCCACGGAAATCTTTTACACGAGGTAAAGCAACATTGATTAATCGGTCGAGGAACTCATACATGATGTTTCCACGCAATGTTACCATAACTCCAACTTCATTACCTTCACGAAGTTTGAAATTAGCAATACTCTTTCTAGCTCTCGTTTTAACAGCGTGCTGTCCAGTAATCTGAGAAATATCAGCTACTGCGGCATCAAGGAGTTTCTTATTAGTAAGAGCTTCGCCAACACCCATGCTTACAACTACCTTTTTAATAGTAGGAATCTGCATAACTGATGTGTAACCAAGTTCTTTGAAGAGCTCAGGAGCGATTGTTTCCTTATAGACTTTCTTAAGCCGTGGTACGTAGTTATCCATTACAGTGCTTCTCCACACTTGCGGCAAACACGAATCTTCTTGTCGCCGTCAATTTTATAACCAGCTCTTGTAGGACCGCATTTTTTACAAATGAGTGCTACATTTGAAATATTCAACGGAGCCTCAACATCAGCGATTCCTCCCTGATCCTGCTGGCTACGTCTTTTCATTGCTTTCTTAACAATGTTGATTCCAGATACGATTACAGCATCTTTCTTAGTAAGAACACGTACAACAGTACCTCTCTTACCTTTGTCTTTTCCTGCAATTACCTGAACTGTATCATCCTTATGGATTTTGAAATTCTTGCTCATTATTCAGAAACTCCTCTTAAAGTACTTCCGGTGCTAATGATACGATTTTCATATAATCCATATCACGAAGTTCACGTGCTACAGGTCCAAAGATACGCTTTCCTTTTGGATTCTTATCGCCATCAACGATAACACAAGCGTTATCATCGAATCTGATATAAGTTCCGTCTGGACGACGATATTCTTTAGAAACACGAACGATTACTGCCTTTTCTACAGAACCTTCTTTGATTGTAGATGTTGGAATTGCTTCCTTTACAGCTACTACAACGATGTCACCGATTCCGGCATAGCGGCGATGTGAACCGCCGAGAACCTTGATTACCTGAACGAGCTTAGCGCCAGAGTTATCGGCAACTGTCAAATTTGATTGCATCTGAAGCATGTCTTTAACTCCTTAACTTATTTTGCTCTTTCAATAATCTCAGCGAGTCTCCAGCATTTATCTTTGCTGATAGGACTGCACTCTACAATTCGAACTGTATCTCCGATATGAGCATCGTTCTTTTCATCGTGTGCCTTACACTTTTTAGTACGTGTTACGTACTTTTTATAAAGGCTATCCATTCGTTTTGTGGCAATTGAAACAACAATGGTTTTATCCATCTTGTCGCTAGTTACAATGCCAACAAGTGAACGTTTGCCTTCTTTAGTCTGAAGAACCTGTTCTTCCACTTTATAGCTCCTACTTGCTTGATTCAGCTATTTCCTTCTGACGAATAAACGTATTGATTCTTGCAATCTGACGTCTCATCGCACGCTTCTGAATTGGACTATCAACATGACCAATTACCATCTGAAATCTTAAGTCCATGTATTTCTTTTTAAGCTCATCGCGTTCAGCAACTAATTCAGCGTAAGACAATTCTTTTACATTCTTCTTCTTTGTATCAGCCATTTCTTACTCCTTAATCTTTAGTTGGCTTAAAAGCGATTCTTGTTTTGATTGGCAATTTGCTAGCAGCCAAAGACAAAGCCTGTTCTGCCAATTTGATATCAATTCCGCCAACCTCAAAAAGAATTACACCAGGTTTGATAACAGCAGCCCAGAACTCTGGAGCACCTTTACCCTTACCCATACGTGTATCAGCAGGTTTTTTAGAAACAGGTTTGTCTGGGAATACTCTCAACCAAACATTACCTTTTCGTTCAAGCTTACGGTTGATTGCAACACGTGCAGCCTCAATATGTCTTGCGTTAAGCCAAACTGGCTCCATTGCTACGAGAGCAATGTCTCCGAAGTCAATATTATTAGCACGAGTAGCACAACCATTGATTCTACCGCGTTGAACCTTACGGTGAATAACTCTTTTAGGACTAAGCATTTATGTTACTCCTTAGAAGTATTTGCCACACGAGCAGGACGTTTTGCTCTTGGTTTGTCACCATTTGAGTTTGAACGCTCGTGGCGTGGCTTTCTCTCTGTAGTCTGGCCAACATCCTCGGTGTGTTCACGTCCATAATTCATACCATTGTAAACCCATACTTTTACACCGATTTTTCCGTATGTTGTATGTGCTTCAAATGTTCCATAATCAATGTCAGCGCGAAGAGTGTGAAGAGGAACTCGGCCCTCTTTGTGTTCCTCACTTCTTCTCATCTCGGCACCACCAAGACGTCCTGACAAACGAATCTTAATTCCCTGAGCTCCGCCCTTCATTGCATTTGAAGAAGCCTGTTTCAAAGCCTTTCGGAAAGATCCGCGACCAGCCAACTGGCGACCAACGTTCTGAGCAATCAAAGAAGCATTGATATCTGCTCTCTTAACTTCCTTGATTTTAATCTGAACTTTCTTTGTAAGTTTCGACTGCAATTCAGCGCTAATCTTTTCGATTGTCGCACCTTTTACACCGATGATTACACCTGGTCTAGCAGTATGAATAACAATAGTCACTCTCTGTGGATGACGAACAATTTCAATTTCAGCAATATCAGCATTCTGGCACTCAGGAAGTGCTTTTACCATATTGCGGATTTTCAAATCTTCCAAAACGAGGTCTGCATACTCACGTGGATTAGCATACCAACGTGACTGCCAAGTCTTGTTAATTCCAAGACGCAAACCAATAGGACTTACTTTCTGACCCACTTTATTCCCCCGCCTTCTCATCAACGATGACTGTTATATGGCACATTCGACGCAAAAGCTGATCGGCACGTCCACGAGCACGGAACCAAACTCTCTTAAGTCTCGGACCTTCGTCAATACGAATTTCCTTAACATATAACATATCTTCATCCAATTTCTTGTTTGCATACAAAGCATTAGCAACAGCTGATTTCAGAGTGCTCTGAATCAGTCGTGCTCCTTTTTGCGGCATATTTTCAAGAATTGCCATAGCCTTTGAGCAAGACTTTTGATTTACCACATGAGCTACAGGACGAACCTTTGTAGGAGATGCGATAAGGAACTTTGTAGTGGCTACATAACCTTTCTTCTCAGCCATAATATCCACCCTTATTTACCAGCAGTTTTATCTGTACCGCTATGACCCTTAAATGTACGAGTAGGAGCGAACTCTCCCAACTTATGACCAACAAGGTTTTCAGTTACGTATACAGGAATCCATGATTTTCCGTTGTAAACACTGATTGTGTTTCCAACCATCTCTGGAATAATTGTAGAGCAACGAGAATATGTTTTAATCATCTTCTTGTCTGACTCTTTGTTCATTTCAATAACTTTCTTATAAAGACTCTTTTCAATGAAAGGTCCTTTTTTAACAGATCTTGACACCGTTAACTCCTATAAGATTACTTCTTGCGACGTGAAACAATGAAGCGGCTAGAAGTCTTTCTCTTGTTGCGAGTCTTGTATCCTCTACAAGGCTGTCCCCAAGGAGTAACTGGAACATGTCCTTTACCTGCACCTTCACCACCACCAAGTGGGTGATCAACAGGGTTCATAGCCATACCACGTACAGTAGGACGAATACCAAGCCAGCGTTTGCGACCAGCTTTTCCAAGCTGTGTATTCATTCTTTCTTCGTTACCAACAATACCGATTGTTGCGTAGCATTTTCCATGTACACGGCGTGTTTCACTTGATGGCAAACGGATGATTACATACTCACCATCTTTAGCAGCTACCAAAGCGCTAGCTCCAGCAGATCTTACCAACTGACCACCACGGCCAAGTGTTAACTCAATGTTATGAATTGTAAATCCAACTGGGATTGCCTCAAGAGGAAGTGCATTTCCAACAGTAGGAGCAGCATTCTCTCCAGACATAATTTTCTGACCAACAGTCAATCCTTTTGGAGCGATAATATATCGTTTTTCACCATCAGCATAGTAAATCAAAGCGATATTAGCACTTCTATTTGGATCGTATTCAATTGTCTTTACAGTTCCTGGAATACCGTGTTTATTTCTTTTGAAATCAATTACACGATACTTTCTTTTGTGACCGCCACCCTGATGGCGTACAGAAATACGTCCACCCTGACCACGACCACCATTTGATTTTTTACCTGATACCAGTGTTTTCTCAGGCTTATCAGCTGTCAGTTCATCTCTTACCAAATCAATACGGTTGCGAGTACCGGCTGAATATGGTTTAAAAACTTTAAGAGCCATCTGGTTCCCCTTAATTCAAGAAGGCTTAAACGCCCTCAAATACCTTAATAGTTTCGCCAGGAGCAAGGCGTACAACAGCCTTCTTCCAGCTAGCAGTTCTACCAGGTTTTCCACGAACCCGTTTAGCTTTGCCGCTTACGTTAACAGTTGTACAAGAAACAACTTTAACATCAAACAATTTTCTTACAGCTTCTTTAATCTGAATCTTAGTAGCTGAAGGAGCAACTTTGAAAACATATTTACCCTGCTCTCGCAAAGTAGTAGCTTTTTCTGAAAGTACTGGCTCAATAAGAACATCATTAAAACTGATCATTATTTAGCCTCCTCTTCAACTTTATAGAACTCTGAAAGATTTTTCGCAGCACTTTCCAACAAAATTACCTTGCGACCATAGAACAAGTCATGTGCACGCAATCTGTTGTATGAAAGGAACGAAAGCTGTCTGATATTTCTACCAGCTTGCTTAATTTTTCCATCATCATCCTTCAAGATAACAACGGTTCTTTCATCTTTTACGAAGTTATTAAGAACTTTCAACAAGTCCTTTGTTTTTCCTGATTCAACAGTAAAATCTTCAACAACAACAACTCTATCACTCTGAGCCTGAAGACTCAAAATTGATTTCATTGCCAAACGCTTAGCTTTCTTAGGGATAGCATAGCTGAAATCGCGTGGTTTTGGTCCAAAAATTGTTCCACCGCCACGTGTAATTGGTGATTTTTTATCACCACGACGTGCATGTCCAGTTCCCTTCTGTTTGTAAGGTTTAGCATTACTTCCATGTACTTCTGAACGTGTTTTTGTACACGCTGTTCCTACACGTTTATTTGCTAATTCATTAGTGATGGCATAGTAAATAACATCTTCGTTTACTGGAAGACCGAAAACATTATCATCAAGAGTAATCGTTCGCAGCTCTTTACCATCGATTGAAAAGACTTTCTTTTCCATCTTATTCCTCGACTTTATTTCTTAACCGCAGACTTGATGATCAGCGTAGCATTCTTAACACCTGGAACAGCACCGCGAACCATAATTACTTTAAGTTCAGGATCAATTTTTACAATTTTAAGATTCTGAACAGTTACACGCTCAAAGCCCATGTGTCCTGGCATTTTAACATTCTTAAGACAGTGTCCTGGAGTTGTACAATTTCCTGTACCACCAGCTTCGCGATGGAATTTAGAACCATGTGACGCACGTCCACCATGGAATCCCCAGCGCTTCATAACACCCTGGAAACCTTTTCCTTTTGAAGTTGCTGTAACATCCAAAAATGATGTTTTCTCAAACAACTCAAGACCCACTTGATCACCAATAGCAACTTCTTTCTCAAAATCTCTGAATTCCTTCAGATGGCGCTTTGGTGCAATGTTTTCTGGAAACTGACCTTTATAAGCTTTGTTTACGCGTGATTCTTTTACATCCTCAACGCCCAAAACAACAGCATTATAACCGTTAGTTTCTGTCGATTTAGTAGCAACAACAGTATTTGGCTCTACTTGGATCACGGTTACTGGTGTCAGATTTCCGTTTGCATCAAATACCTGAGTCATTCCTACTTTTTTGCAATCAGACCTTTCATTCTGATATAACTCCTAAGAAGATCTTTACCATTCAGCCACAAAAAAGCACCTGAATCTAAGAAACTTCTGCTAATCGGCCGCCATCCCAGATCCATGGGACCGTTACCGTTTTTTTTAACAACAAACCTTAACTACAACGTAGTACGATTTATCGCTTAATTACTGTTTAATCTCTACATCAACCCCGGCAGGGAGTTCCAATTTCATCAATGAATCCATAACATCTGATGATGGTTCAAGGATGTCAATAAGGCGTTTGTGAGTTCTCATCTCAAACTGCTCACGAGACTTTTTGTTTACGTGTGGTGAGCGAAGAACTGTTACCTTGTTGATTCTTGTTGGAAGCGGGATAGGTCCTGAAACCTTTGCTCCTGCTTTAAGAACTGTCTGCACGATGGCCTTTGCACTCTGATCGATAAGTTCAACATCAAAAGCACGAAGTCTGACGCGAATCTTTCCGTTAGCCATTTTATTCTCCTAATATTGCAGTAGCCCGGAAAACCGAACCACTGCAAATCTTAATTACTATTCAATAATTGCTGTAACCTGTCCAGAAGCGATTGTACGTCCACCTTCACGGATAGCGAGTTTCAATCCCTGATCCATAGCGATTGGGTGAATAAGCTCTGCCTTGATTTTTGTGTTATCACCAGGCAAAACCATCTGTACATTCTCATCAAGTTCGATTGTACCAGTAATATCTGTAGTTCTGAAGTAGAACTGTGGGCGATATCCAGAGTGGATAGGCTTTTTGCGTCCACCTTCCTCTTCTTTCAAGATATAAATCTGAGCCTCGAACTTCGTGTGTGGGTGAATTGTTCCAGGAGCAGCGAGAACCTGTCCACGAACAACATCCTTTTTCTCAACACCACGGAGCAAGATACCAACGTTATCACCAGCCTGTCCCTGGTCGAGAGTCTTCTGGAACATCTCAATACCAGTTACAGTAGAAGAAGCTGTTGGGCGGATACCAACGATTTCAACTGGGTCGTTCATATTAACAACACCACGCTCAATTCGTCCTGTTACTACAGTACCACGTCCAGAAATTGTGAAGATATCCTCGATTGGCATCAAGAATGGTTTATCAGCATCGCGAACTGGATCATCGAACCATGAGTCCATAGCTGCGAGAAGTTCCTCGATACACTGTGTATCTTCAGCTGGAGCACCGTCCTGAAGAGCTTTGAAAGCAGATCCCTTAATGATTGGTGTATCAGCAGAGAATCCATATTTCTGGATTGTATCTTTAACATCTTCCTCAACGAGCATGAGCATTTCCTCATCTCCGTCAAGCTGATCAACTTTGTTCAAGAATACGATAATCTTCGGTACACCTACCTGGCGAGCGAGCAAAAGGTGCTCTTTTGTCTGAGCCATTACACCATCAGTAGCAGCGATAACGAGAATAGCACCATCCATCTGTGCAGCACCAGTAATCATGTTCTTTACATAGTCAGCATGTCCTGGGCAGTCAATGTGTGCATAGTGGCGTTTGTCTGACTGATACTCAAGGTGACGAGTGTTGATTGTGATACCACGCTCTTTTTCCTCTGGAGCGTTATCAATTTCATCGTACTTAAGTACTTTATCACCATACTTTTTAGCACAGTATGAAGTGATAGCTGCAGACAATGTTGTCTTACCATGGTCAACGTGACCGATAGTACCAACGTTCATGTGAGGTTTAGTTCTAACGAACTTCTCCTTTGCCATGTTTTTCTCCTTTGCCGATAAACTCTGTCGGCATATTAAATATTTATGTGTTGCACTTTAAGCCAGAACGCAAACACTTCCAACCGAAAGTGCTACATTCGCATACACACTAATTCAAAGATTATTTATAAAAATGGTAGGATATTGGATACAAGGAATCAATTCACAAACCTTATCACAAGTACTTCATAACATTTCGAAGCACTCAACATCCGGACCCACCTACATCATCACTTTTATGACCACTCTTACATGCAAGCCCTACAAAAGAACTTACAGATACATAATCAACGATTATTAACTAATGAATCATTGACAACTGGTTTGGCATCCAGAGTCTTTATTTAGAATTATCTGAACTGAGGATGTTCAGATATGTAAAAACCTGAAAACAATAGCGGACTACTCACGCATTACTCTACTATTTGTTGACTTTACGACCTTTACCGAACTTAATAAATGAAGTTCGTCTAATTTTTCAAAGAACCCTGTATTGCTATTATTTAAGTTCCTAATTTATACAACATTTATAAAAAAAGTGCAAACATTTTATTTTATTTTTTTAGGATTTTAAATAAAAAAAGCCTGCCGCAATTTTATTTTCATAAAAAAAGCAAGCAGGCATTATAAAGACGGAAACTACCAGCAGTAATGAGCG
>Ga0256870_1000427_pt1 | contig 15441 bp, 13 predicted proteins | sample RumenRJG_06RNA_FD_186079 | JGI IMG/M metagenome (GOLD analysis project Ga0256870, IMG submission 186079) | Metatranscriptome of bovine rumen microbial communities from Lethbridge, Alberta, Canada - Rumen RJG_06 (Metagenome Metatranscriptome) | ecosystem: Host-associated > Mammals > Digestive...
CTGAAATGATATAAAATAATGGTACTGCTATACAGCCAATTCCTTTACTTATAAAATTAGATATAATTTTATAAGTAATATAATTATTTCCTTCAGTATAATTCATGTGTACATACAAAACCATTAATATTGAAAAAAATGATAAAACTTTTATTTTATCGCTTAAATACTGATCAATTTCTTTATTTTCCATAGTTTTTTATGCTTTACTACATGGTCCTTCAAGAATGCTTGTCTCTTTCCCTTCTTTCAAGTCGTTTATTAGTTGTAGAAAAGATCTAGCAGCATTTGCCGGACTCCATGTATTTTGAATTAATTCTATTGCATTATTTTGTATTTGTTTTCTTTGTTCTGGATTATCAATTAACCATTTTACTTTTTCTGTTAATGAATTAATGTCTCTATCTTTGAAAATCAATCCAGTTTCTTTTTCTTTTATTAAATAAGGAATACTGCCAACATTATTACTGCCTACAAGTGCACATCCTTGGCTCATAAATTCATTTGCAACAGCCCCCCAACCTTCCTGTTTATCTGAAGTAAGTAGCGCTATGTCATATTCAGCCATCTTGCTTATTAATACTTCATTATTTATTTTCCCTTTAAATGTAATTACATTTTCTAATTTTAATTTTTTTACTAAATTTTGCATTGGTATTTTTAAATCTCCTTCACCATACATATCCAGTTTTACGGCGTAACTGCTTATTATAAGATTTTTTACCATCTTGATTGCTAATTCAGGATGTTTCCATTTTATAAATCTAGAAACCCATATAATCTTTATTATTTTATTTTTCTTTGAATTTTGTATTTTTTTTATAGATGTAAAATAACCCCATTTATAGCATTTGTTTTTAAAAGTATGTAAAAAATTATCATCTTTTGCAACAAATGCTCCCATGCATAATTTATACAATGGTTTTTTTCCCCAATTATTTATAAAATATTCCCATTTATTTTTTATAAGTCGAGGTGAAAATAAATTGATTATTCCTTTTTTTAACCATCTTTCATTCATTTCAAATGACAATAATCCTTTTTTTAATCTTTCTTTCATGAAAACTAAAGATTGAGAATTACTGAATACACAAACGTCAGCAGTTTTTGCTAATTCCATTGCCTTTTGAAAAGACTCTGTATTTTCCCATGCTCTTAATAAATATGGTCTTTTCGAAAAATCTTTAGAACAACCTTTAGTGTCTAAACATTTAGTTAATTCAACAAATTTGTAATTATGGTTGGTTAGATTCCAAAGTTCATCTGCGACATTGACCTGATGATGGTTAAGTATAATGGAGTAGAAAACGATTTTCATCATTTATTACTTGATTCTATGTAATTCATTTTTATTTCCCATTCTTTGGTAGAAAATAATTTTTTTACCAAAGAACTTTGGTTGGCAAAATCTAGTATTTTATTTTCTTCTAAAGAAATTAGATTAATAATATCTTTGGTCATTTTTGTTTCATCTGATGATATTTCAATATATTTAAAATCTTTTAATTGTTCATAATGTATAGTTGATATTATAATTCTATTATGTAATAAAGCTTCTATTATTTTTGAAGGAAAATTACATTGATTCTCTAGACAATTAGGATTCCTTGTACTTAATTGATAAGTTATTGAATGTAATAATATTATATATTCATTATATGGTAATTGTTTGTGATATATTATATTATTATATTTAGAAGTATATTTTTCTATTATTTCATTATTACTTTTTCCTGTGATGTGAAGCACGCAATTTGGTAATTTTGAAAATACTTTTAGTATTAGAGATATTTGCGATATATTTTCGTTTAATACTCCTGATAGTAAAAACTGATTATTTATTTTTTTTATTTCTGGATTTTCTGTCATTCTATTTGGAACAACACCTGGTAATATAACCGAATTATTTGTTTTGAATATGGATGAATTTGCAAGACAGATTCTTCCATCAGCTTTATTTATTAACTTTAAATATATACTATTTAATCCAAATCCTTTTTTTATTGGTGTAAAATCAAGTACAATTATATTTGTTTTTACTGAAGATTTGAATATTTTTAATAGAATAAACAATAATGCATTTATAGAATTTAAATTATAAAACCATACAGATGAATCTTTAGGAATCTGTTTGAAAATTATCCATTGTTCAATAAAAATTGCAATTATTTTCAAAAAATTGTTAGTCCTAAGTTTTGAATGAATCAATTCGAATCTAGAATCATTAATTTCTTCCATTTTTTTTACAAATAAAGGCATTATGCTATATACTTTTGAAAATAAATTTCCACTTATTAAATTAAAAGAGAAATTACAAGCCGCAAACGATAGTCCATATTTGGCTATTTTATTCTCAGGTAATAATGTTGTTATAAAAATTCTTTTATTGTTAACCATTTTTTGGGGGATGGGGGGATAATCTTTATTTATATTTCTTCACTATACATTTTTAATTTTTCAATATCACATAACAATTTCCAATTCTTTTTTATCCAACTCAAATCTTTATTCCACCATTTAAATTTTGTTAGAAAATTTAAAGTTTCTTCATCATAACGATATTTTAAAATTTTTGCAGGTACACCACCTACAATAGCGTAGTCAGGTATATCTTTACTTACAACTGCTCCGGCTAAAACAACAGCTCCATCTCCAATTTTTATACCTCCACAAATGAAAACATTTTCTCCTATCCAACAATCATTTCCTATTATAGGTAAGGATTTTATTTCATTTAATATCTGTTTATTTGCAAATGTTTTTCCATTTTGTTTTCTTGTTGAAAAAAACATTGGACATGTTGTTGCAAAAGGATATGTGTAGGGATGAAACCCGTTATTGCCTCTTACGTGAGGAGCTATTGAGGTAAACCTTCCAATATTTGCTGATATTGAACAATTATTGCTTATGTATGATCCATATCCCAATGAGCCATTAAAATCTGTATATGGATAAATTTTATTTGCACCCTCAAAACTTGAATTTAAACTTATATTACATGTTATATCAAAAATACATGATTTTCTATAGTAATATCTTTGGTATATGTGTTTACATATATGTTTAATATAATTTATCATTTCTTAAAATTTGATATATTTTATTTTCCAATGTGCTTATTTTATGACAAATTTTTAGGAATATATATATATGTTTTTTTTTAATTTCTTTAGTATATATTTTTTTTAATTGTTTTTTATATAATTTATAATTACTGAATAATAAATCATATTTAGCCATACGTTCCCAAAAATTATCATTGTTTATGTTTATACAACTTACATAATCTTCATTGAAATTTTTCCTTCCTTTTGATGCTTGTAGAAAAGTTTGGTTGTATATCATTACAGGTCTTTGATCTGTATATATATTATATTTTTCTTTAATTTTAAATATTACTTCAGCATCTTCGAATCTTCGTAATTTTTTGTTGTATGGAAATTCTTTGCATATTTTTTTATTAATTATACATGCTCCTGCGCGTGGCATGCTTTTACCAAAAATCCATGCAAAAAAATTATTTTTTAAAATTCCATTCCTATATTTATAAGAATAAAGTTTAAGATTACCTTTTGATTCGTTGTAAAAATTGCATACAAATATATTTATTTCGGAATTATTATTTATTAATTCATTATAAATGTTCATGGCATTTGGTAGTAATTTATCATCGGCATCTAAAAATATTATCCAATCTCTAGTTGATTTTTCCACACCATAGTTTCTTGCAGCAGAAGGTCCTTCATTTTTTTTATAGTAATATTTAATTCTTTTATCTTTTAAATATCTTTCAACAATAATTCTGCTACTGTCTGTTGAACCATCGTCAACTATTATTAATTCCCAATTACTATAATTTTGAGATAGTATAGACTCTATCGAATTTGAAATAGTATTTTCTTTATTGTAAAGTGGTATTACTACACTTATATATTTTTCCATCTTTATATTTGCCTATTTATACCAAAAGTTTTATTTTATTTTTTCTAAAAAAAGTAGCGAATTCCTCCTTAATTCAATTAATTTATTATTAATTTTTGTGGGATCAATTTCTGTTATATTTTCATTATAATCTTCAATTTTATATATTAACCTATCAGTTAAATTGAATTCGGATAAAAGTGTTTCATATCTAGATAATCCTGTTTCTTTATTACCTAGTACTATGAAGGGTTTATTGAAAAGAATTGAAAAAACGCAGGCGTGAAAACTATCTGTAATTACAAATTTTGCGTCAATAAAACCTTGTATCCATGTTTCAATACATGGTTTTATTTGAGTTGTATTATTGTATTCATTATTATTTATATTAAAAGGTTTATACCCTTTTTTTTGGGCAACTATTTCTGTTAAAATTTTAAAATCATTGTTGAAATTAATTGCATAAATTAGTAATTCACCTTTACTTTTAGGTATATCTTTACTTTGAACTATTTTAATATAGTCTTCTTTTGATAGGAGCATAGTCGGATCAATCACTAAACAAGCTTCAATTTTAAATATATGCTTTAGTAATTTTACTCCCGCAAGTTCTCTACTTGAAATTGCATCAAATTTTTTTAAAAGTTTAGAACATTCTACAATTTCTTTAGGTGAATATTCACATTCTGCCGTACCAAATGATGCAGCATAAGCGTATCGTTTTATATTTTCTTTATTTATGAATTTTAAGAATGCATTATTTATCGTTGTGTTATAAGTATTATTAAAGTATTTTGGTCTCCAAACCTGATCACTACCTACAACAAAAGCATCAAATTTTTCCAAATCTTTAGAATTAAATGAATCTATAAATAAACGTTTTAAATATTTATTCATAAATTCATCCATGTTTTTATATATTAATCTTTTTTTTTTTTCAAAAATAAAATTTTTTGTAAATTTTATTGGATTTTTTAATAGATTAATTCTGATTAATCGTTCTTTTTTGGCAATAATTTTTACCTCATGTCCCATTCGTTCTAATATTGTTTGTAATGCGAACGATTGTAAAATTCCTCCGTAATTAATTCTGGGATTTAATGACAAAATAGCTATTTTCATTTTAATTTATTTATATTTGTTTATTTTATATATAGTATATTGCAGTATTCCAGTAATATAGAAAAGAATGCGATATAATATTTGATAATGAGTCGTATCCTATCCAAAAATTATCAATAAAATAAAATCTAAATGTAAAAAAAATACAAATAATAATTAACCACAAGTTTAATTGTAGTTTCGATTTTGAACCATAACATATTATTAATGGAAAAATTGAATATATATAAGACAAATACCTATATTGTAATGTTGGCATGGTATTTAAAGTTATTATCAACATAAAAGTTAATGTGAAAATATAAGTAAAAGGAATTATTGGCGATTCTTTTCCTTGCTTTTCTTTATAATAAATTATTAATGTCCATATTAATAATGGAATTGAATATATTATCATGGTTCTTTCTGAATATAGTTCACTTTCTGTTTGACTTTTTCCAGAATTTATAGCACCTTCTATGTTAGTGTGTATTGCTTCCAAATTAATAGATTCCGTTAAATTTGAAATATATCCTATAGAAAGTTCAAATATATAAAATAAAACTAATAATATTATAAGCTTTTTATTTTTTAATTTTTTATAAAATAATGGAATTAATGAAAATATAGCATAAAGAATTGAGCTATTGTGCATGAAAATTGCAATTCCAATCATTAACCAATTATTTTTTTTATAAATAGCTCTATACGAAATTGCATAGATGATAATAGCATTGGCTAATTCTTGTCTTATTAAATGTAGTGTGTAATTGAATTTGGGTGTAAAAAAAGCCATCAAGATTATTGTTGCTACTATTTCATGTTTCTTTGAAGTGTTTTTTAACATATTATATATTGCTAAAAAATACAGTAAATAACAAGTAAAAGATATTAAAAAAAAATATGCTCTTGGATTAGCATTTGTTATTAGGTTACAACATACAGAAAAAATTGCAAAGCATATTTCACTTAAGTTTTTAGATTCCATGTCTTCTCTGTAATTAATTATACTTTTAAACAGATTACTTGTATCAACTTTCATATAAATATCTGCATAATATATCTGATCTCCACTTGGAATTTTGGTCATGTTAATAACACTTATCCAACCTGCAAGAGTTATCATAAGTAAAATGTAATCTGCTTTATTGAGTTTTTTTTTTATAAAAACATTTGTCAAAGTGATCAAAAAAGCAAAAAAAGGATTTATTATAAATAATATAATTAAAATTAATCCTATTGTTTTTAAATTTTTTTTCTCTGATATTAAATGACTTTTGATTGTCATATTATTTTTTAGATTTTTTTATACTATATATTTTCTAATACATTTTGCAACGTCTATAATTGTAACGTTGCTTTATATTCTTGATGTGTATTTGATATAGAATTGCTATTTTTATGATTCTTCATTTTGCTTTTTTTTAAATTGTTGTTCTATTAAACATGTTATGGTCTTTTGTTGGATTTAAATTAATTCCTTTTTTATACCTTAAATTCTTTATTAATTTATCGTATAACGATGGAACACTACTATCCCTTAAAAAAAAACAAATGTTCTTTGAAATAATTGAAATTCAATCTATTAAAATGGTATTTAAAATAAAACGGACTTAATTTTGTAAATTTGTAGCCCAATACAATAGTCTGCTTATGTTTCAAGATAAATACGTTTTCGCCCAACTGACTGCTTTCTTGAACAGACTCAGTTCAACAACATCGTTCGCAAGTATAATGGTAACCGCTACGTGAAACATTTCACTTGTTAGAATCAACGACTAGCATGATGTACGGTCAACTGAGTAATCACGAGACCCTTCGTGACTTGATTGTTGCGTTTGAAGCACCACGAGCTAAACATTACCATTTTGGATTAGGTAGTGAACCTATTGCTAAAACAACTCTTGCATCAGCCAATCAGAATCGTGACTACCGGATGTTCGAAGACTTTGCTTTCTATATGATGAATGAAGCTTGCGAGAAACGAACGACCAATATTTTGAATATACCAGGAAAGAAGTATACTTTTGATTTAACAACAATTCCGTTGTGTCTAGCAGTATTCCCATGGGCAAAGTCCCGAAGAATGAAAGGTGACGTCAAAGCCAGTGTCAAATATGACATAGAGGCTCACGTTCTAGCTTTCTATACTGTAACTACAGCATCAAAGCATGAATCCACCGCGATGTCATCAATTTACCGTGTGCTATACGCTTACTATATCTTCGACAGAACTTATGATTCATTTAAGGAACTCTATAGTATACATCTTACGGAAACCTTCTTTGTGGTCAGAGCCCAAACATATCTTAAAAATAAGATCGACAAGCGGAACAAAATATGCCTAAGAATGTACTGACTGATGCGGAAATAAAACAGTCTAGTTATGTCTCCGAGAAAAAGTATCCTAAATCGATCAAACTCATACTTTACTATGATGAAGAGAACGACCGTGAATTCACTTTTCTAACGAATGCAAAACATCTTTCTGCATTGGATGTCGCTAATCTTTATAAGAAAAGATGGTTGGTTGAGCTATTTTTCAAATGGCTCAGCCAACATCTAAAGTTAAAGAAATGCTGGGGGACAACACAAAATGCTGTGCGCATACAAATCAGTGTGCTATCATCACTTATTGTCTCGTAGCTATTGTCCAACATGACATGCAACTAAAAAGCACAACCTATGAAGTCTTACATATTCTTAGTATTTCATTGACAGCCAAAAAACATCTTCAAGACCTCTTCGATAAGACTAATTTCAACAATATCAAAGAAAAACTAAGTACAATTATTCCAGGACTATTTGATTAATTTTAATTCGTACCAATTTTAACGGGACACTAGTGTTATATTTTTTTATATTACGCCAATACTATTTCTTTTAATCTTGATACATAATTATTTTTAAGAGATTGTATTAAACTATTTTACTTTAAATATATTTAGTCCACTGTTAATACAACATTTACCCGATAGAAATAATTTTTTGTATAATGGTATTTCTGTATATTTTTTTATTATTTGTCCAAAATCTTTCTTCTTTAAATCTTCAAAAAAAGAATCTCTTTTTTTAGGCTTAATACAAGAATTTATTATTGAAGGGTTATGTTTTATTCCTTTATTGATGTCTATTTCTTTGATTTTACAACAATCAGAAAAAAGTGAAATTAAGTTTTGATTATGTACAAAGACTAGCGAGGTTCCTTTATCATCATAAAATTCAGGATATTCTGATTGAACTCCCCAAAAATCAGCAAGAGTTATTTCTGAAATTCTTTCTGTTCCTTTTGCAGGACAATTATAGCATGATTCCCTTAATGCGAGATCTTTTAAAAATAACTGCATATAACAATCTTTATTATTTATTATGCTATATTGTTTTTTGTTCTCAAAAGTTAATGTCACTGAATAATGTTCCCATCCAGTAATTTTATTTCTAAATGTTACATTTGATATTTTTGACATTAGTTTGTTCTCATGATACTCTTTATATTTTCGCCATAATAGTGGAGATGGTACTCCGTGACATATAAAATCTATAGTTAAAAGATTAGTATATTCTTTTCTTAAATATTTTTTTAAACCTTGAATTTGGCATGGAGTTCCAGAAAACAATACTTCTTTACCAATATCTAAAAATTGTTTGCATTCTTTAAAAGAGTTGTTTATATTACTTTGTACGTATTTAGAACCTCTAAATGCTTTCAATCCTTCTAAATTATCTGCCCAAGAATGTCTTACCGAAAAATCTTCACAAAATTTCGCTCCAAAAACAATTCCTTCTTTTTGTATTATTTTTTCTGCAATAGCAGAGAAAACTCCTCCGCTTGAAGATTCTCTTCGTATTTTTTCATCATTATTTATTACTGTAAATGCTTTTATTTCTGAATTATTCTTTGTTAAAGGCTTTATTGCAGGACAAACTTTTACACATAATTCACATCCTATACACGTTTTTATGTTAATTTTCGGAAATAAAAAACCTTCACTATTTTCTGTCATTAAAATAGCAGATTTCGGACAAACAGAAAAACATGCACAACAGCCAGTACAATTTGAGTTATTATTTAAGTTTAACATTTACAATTTTTTTTTTTTTAGTTTTTGTATTTGTATTTTTATTACAATCTTGTCAGATTTGCTACAACCTATTGTGTAGGCTGTAACTATAGTACAAATTACTGCAATTGTACTTATTATTATGAAAGATAAAAAAGTCTCTTTAAGTAACGTTTTAAAATATACTGGCATTATTGCTGAACATGAAGCTACTAAAATAGTTCTGAAATATACATTTTTCAAAAACTGTTTCACTGGCAAACCAACCATTTTTTTCAACATTATTAACCTTGACATTTCGCATATGACAGATATGCAAATTGCCACTACGAAAATGGCTTCCGACGGTGCATCCAATTTGTAGCACAAATATGTTATAGGAAAATTCATCATTTGAAAACCTCCCACAACTATTTGATAATTACGTATATTGCCCGTTGCTAACATCAGCGTTATCAATGGACTTGCCAATGATTCGCACAAAACATAAATCAAAACAAGTCTTACAAAAACTTCTGTATTATCGGGTACATTTCCGAGCCAGAAACTTAAAATATACGGTGCAGATACATAAACAGGCAATACGATTATTAACAAAATATAGAACGAAAATTTGGTACTTTGAAATACTAAATTGAATGTTGAATCCATTTTACCTGCTGCATATCCTTTTGTAATTTGAGGATTAACTGCTGTCATAAAACTACTTACAAAACTTGTGACAGCTGAACTAACTTGCATTGCAACTCCTCTTGCAGCATTAAATGTTGGACCAAAAAATAAATTAATCAAAACATTTCCACCTTGGTCTCGTAAAACAGCTGACGATGCCCCAATAAAATTCCACCCCGCAAATCCAAACATCTCCTTCATCAATCTCTTATCAAAAATCATTCGATAAGTTGCTTCCTCGAAATGCCTTTTTGAATATATTGCATATATAGAACGATTTATCAGACCACAAATCATTATCAGCAATCCATAATAAACAAGTCTGTCAAAAGGATTGTAAGCGATTATAAATGCGACTATTAACTTTAAAGAAACATCCACAATGCTGATGTATGCAAATGCCGACATTTTTTCGTGGGCGATGATTACTGCATTATATGGTACGCTCAGAAGGTTTAATGCAAATGTTATTACTGAAAATTGAAACACCCAATTGGCGGCGGCAAGTCTTTCTTCGGGAATTACCATCTTGTTGTTAAGAAACCAAATGCCAACGGTTTCCATCAAAATGGTAATTATCGCTATTAGAATTACTTGGATGTTTACCGAGGTGCAAAATATTCTTTTTAATTTGTCTAAATCTCCCTTGCCAAGTTCAAAAGTTATGAATCTGCTTATTGCTGCCGATAGAGAGCCGCTCAATATTCCGAACATCGCCACAACTCCGCCGACTACATTATAAATTCCGTAGTCTTCGATTCCGAGGGCATTGAGGATGACACGGCTTGTATACAGCGTCACTCCCATCGTCAGGAGCATGCGGAAATAGAGGAGCAATGTATTTTTCGCTATACGTGAAGTTGAAGAACTTTCTGTCATCAAAACAATTTCTTGATATTTTCAGGTACAGTTTTACTTATTTTGATACCCTTAACAATCTGTTGCATAGCATAATCAGAAATAATGCCTTGCAATTTATAAACCTTGTTCTCTTTGATTTGATTGAGAATTTCGATTTTGTCAAATTAAATTATGTTGTTATAATTGATATATGTCAATTACTTATACAAATGAAACATTTCTTTGGCTAAATCCATACTCTCTTTCTCATCTACAAAAAGTCCGCTGCCGTCGTCATAGTTTTCAAAAAACAAATCCAAATTGATGTTGAAACTATTTTTTGAATTAACGTCATCAATCTTCTGTTTGTAAGCCTTCCACTCAGGGAATTGATGCGAAAGATTAGACAATTGCCATTGGGTCATATTTCCGTATGTATTCCAAATCAATTGTAGCACTTCGATGTCGCTCAGAGAAAAGCAATCTTTGTCAATGTCTTTTTTAAAAGTATATGTAAAATTATCTTTGTTTTCTTGGATTGCTGAATAATCGTACCCTTCCATATCTTTCAATGGCAGACCTTCCACAATACTTTTTGCAGCCGAGGGAACAACACCCTTCTGCATAGCAAAATAACTATCACCGGTAATAGTCCTGCCGTACTTCCTTAGGTGGTACCTATCAGCGAGCCATATCAATTTGTACGCCTTCATACAATTGATTGTCCTATCTTCTTGCATCAAGGCATAAAAACCGAGAGTATTGATTATCTTGTCAGTATTCATATTTTTACAACTTTACTGCAAATATAAACCTTTTCATATCATCAACAACCGGCAAACACCTTTTTGAAGGTTAAATCCGCTTTTGGGTCCAGATATTTTGACATGACTTCTTGACTTTTTCTTCGCGTTCAATCCTATATCTATACTTCTTTCTCTCCCCCTGCTGATTTTTAGCCTTCAACAGAGATTTTATTAACTATTTGTACGAAAGGAATTTATAGATTAGGATCGTCCGTATAGAACTCTGAATTCCACAGATTCTCTTAATTTCAAAATTCGTCACAAAGATAACGTTTATTTTTTGAATTTATGCTATAAAAATCAATAATATTTTTTATGTTTTTTTTAATTCGTTTATTATCAATTAAATATTTATCGCATTTTTATTTATTTTTATAAAAACGCCTAAAAGAATTATTCTTTCAGGCGTTTTGTATTTTTATTTCATTTTTCCCATATTCTTCAAGCAAACTTTCAAACTATCAGTCCAATACGGAATTTTTATACCGAATGTCTCTTTTATTTTTGTCTTGTCAAATACTGAATATGAAGGTCTTGTTACCGGCGACGGAAATTCGTTGCTGTGACATGGTTGCACATCACAACTTGTTTGTCCGGTGTATTCTTGTATCATTTTTGTAAAATCATACCATGAACATACGCCTTCGTTGCTGAAATGATAAATTCCTGTTTTACTGAATTTTACAGTATCTTTACCGTATTCTCCCAAAACTGTCATTATCGCATTTGCCAAATCAAGTGCAAAGGTTGGAGTTCCGGCTTGGTCAAAAACTACTTTCAATTGAGGTTTGGTTGCTGTGAGATTTACCATGGTTTTACAAAAATTTTTGCCAAACTCAGAATAAAGCCATGCCGTTCTTATGATTACATTTTTACAACCGGTCGCCTGAATTTTTTGTTCTCCGTGAAGCTTTGTTAATCCGTAAACTCCTGTAGGTGTGCCTTTTTGGTCTTCGCGGCACGGTGTATTGTACGGTTCTTTGCCAAATACGTAATCGGTACTTATCTGAATCAACAAACCGTCAACCTCTTTCATTGCAATTGCCAGATTTTCAGGTGCATCAGCATTTAGTTTTTCTACCAAAGGCTCTTGTGTTTCTGCTCCGTCAACGTTGGTCCAAGCTGCACAGTTTACTATACAGTTTATTTTTCTTGTTTTTACAATTTCTCTTATTGATTCGAGATTTGTAATATCCAAAATTTCAGTTTCAAAACCTTCCGGCTGATTGATATCTGAGAATATGAAATTGTCAGCTGAATTTTTGCTGACAATTCGCATCTCGTTGCCTAACTGACCGTTAGCTCCTGTTACAAGGATATTCATTTTATATTTTTTTTGTTAACAATATTATTTTATCGGTTAGCATACATCGATTCGTAATACTTTTCGTATTCACCGCTTGTGATGTTGTCCATCCATTCTTGATTGTTAAGGTACCATTTTACAGTTTTTTCGATACCTTCTTCAAACTGAAGCGACGGTTCCCAACCGAGTTCCTTCTGAAGTTTTGACGAATCAATTGCGTATCTCATGTCGTGACCGGCTCTGTCTTTTACATAAGTTATCAAGTTAAGATCCTCACCTTCAGCACGTCCGAGCAAACGGTCAACAGTTTTGATTACCACTTTTATAATATCAATATTTTTCCATTCGTTGAAACCGCCAATATTATAAGTGTCAGAAACATTGCCTTTATGGAAAATCAAATCGATTGCTCTTGCATGGTCTTCCACAAAAAGCCAGTCTCTTACATTCTCGCCTTTGCCGTAAACCGGAAGTGGTTTCTTGTGACGTATATTATTGATAAACAACGGAATAAGTTTTTCAGGAAATTGGTATGGACCGTAATTATTTGAACAGTTTGTAACAATTGTCGGCAAACCGTAAGTATCATGAAAAGCTCTTACAAAATGGTCGCTGCTTGCTTTTGATGCGCTGTATGGTGAATGCGGATTGTACTTTGTAGTTTCCAAAAAGAATTCTGTACCATACGCCAAATGATGTTCTTTTGACGAAGCTGTAGTTGTGAATGGAGGTTCAACACCTTCAGGATTAGTCATTTGCAATGCTCCGTAAACTTCATCGGTAGAAATATGGTAAAATCTCTTGCCTTCATATTTTTCAGGAAGTGATTCCCAATAAAGTTTTGCTGCTTGCAAAAGTGACAACGTGCCCATTACATTTGTTTTTGCAAAAGTAAACGGATCTTTTATTGAGCGGTCAACATGAGATTCGGCTGCCAAATGGATAATGCCGTCAATTTTTTCATCTTGCATAAGTTTGTAAAAATTGTCGAAATCGCAGATGTCGATTTTAACAAACTTGTAATTAGGTTTGTTTTCGATATCTTTTAGATTTGCGAGATTACCGGCGTATGTCAACTTATCGAGATTAATTATCTTATAATCAGGATATTTGTTAACAAACAATCTTACTACGTGGCTTCCAATGAAACCGGCTCCTCCTGTAATTACGATGTTTTTTTTTTGTCATATTTTTTATGTTAATTATTTTTGTTTTCTTTTTATTTTGATTGTGTTTTTATTCTTCAGTATCAGACAAATAGTATTTCATTTCATCATTCACTGCTATGATACCGTCATTTGACATCTGTTGCAAAACTTTGTCAATATGTACTGTGTTATATTTTGACAGTTTTGTATGTAATGTATCGTTGTCACACGGTTCGGCTTTTATCGTTTGATAAATTGCATCGAAAATCGAGTCAAAATCCACAGAATCAATTGTATTTGCTTTCTTCGCATGACAGACATCACATTCCTGACAATCTTCTGAATTTTCTTCGCCAAAATATGAAATCAGTTGTCTTGAACGGCAAATTTCTCCGTTAAGACAATATTTTATCATTGCATTTATTCTGGTTTCGTATTTTTCTTTCAACAATTCGTATGTTTCCGGTTTTATAATTATATTTTTTTCGTCTACACGTGGCAATGTGTAAATTAAATACGGTGTATTACGCTGTGGAATATACGAAATTATATTCATTTGCGATAATTTGTTGAGATATGCGTAAATTAAATCTACGTTGCATTTCTCTTTTCTGGCGATGGCTTCCTCGTCGATTTCCACATAATTACCAAAAATTCCTTCGTAACCTCTCAACAACAATTTTATAAAGTAATCAAATTTTGCATTTGCTACTTGAAACTTGTACAAATCATCTCTGTCAATTACAAACATCACTTTTGCTTTTGAAAATACTTCATCAGTAGTTTCGATATATCCGTTACGCTGTAAAATCTTCAGAGCATTCATTACTTGAAGTTGATTGAAACTATATTGCTGAGCAAAATTATAAAGCTTAAAACCGAACATCTTGCCTTGAGCCGAGCCAATCGGAATTTGAAAATAATTTCCTAACGCCTTGTAAACCTGTTTGATATAACTTTTTTCAGGAAACGAAGTCGTAAGTTTTCGTCTGAGGTTCGAGATATCGGTTTCGTTGTAAAGTAATACAGCGTAAGCCTTTTGCTCGTCTCTTCCGGCGCGTCCTGCTTCCTGAAAATAAGCTTCTATTGAATCCGGCAAGTCAAGATGTATCACAACTCTTACGTCCGGCTTGTCGATTCCCATTCCAAACGCATTTGTAGAACAAATTACACGGGTTTTACCATTTTTCCATTGTTCTTGTCTGAAATCTTTGAACGCTTGTGTAAGTCCGGCATGAAAATATTCTGCTGAAATATTGTTTTTTTGCAGAAATTCAGCGGTTTCGCGTGTACGTTTTCGGTTTCTTACATAAACTATTCCTGTGCCGGGTTGCGAGTTGAGAATCCTTAGCATGTAACTTTCTTTGTCTTTTACATTTCTTACGATGTAGATAAGATTTTTCCTCGCAAAACTTTTTTTGAATAAATTTTTCTCTTTGAATTTTAATTTTTCTTGAATATCGTCAGCCACTTCGGGAGTTGCTGTAGCCGTAAGAGCGAGCACCGGTACGCCCGGCAAAAAATCCCGTATCTCTGCGATTTTCAAGTATGAAGGTCTAAAATCATACCCCCATTGCGAAATGCAG
>Ga0256870_1000434_pt1 | contig 15378 bp, 12 predicted proteins | sample RumenRJG_06RNA_FD_186079 | JGI IMG/M metagenome (GOLD analysis project Ga0256870, IMG submission 186079) | Metatranscriptome of bovine rumen microbial communities from Lethbridge, Alberta, Canada - Rumen RJG_06 (Metagenome Metatranscriptome) | ecosystem: Host-associated > Mammals > Digestive...
GAAACATATAATTTTTATTAAAAAAGTAGGTACTATAAGGAGAAATATGTAACTTTGAACTAAAAATAAATGAACTAACGATAATAACAAATTATGGATAATTCAGCCTTTCCATGGCAATTGTTGAAAAGCGAAAAGGACAAAAAAGGCGGACGTGCCTTCGAGGACATTGCATGTAGGTATGTTGAAGCAGTTTTCAAACAATTCGAGTGGAAAAGAACAAATCTGACACGTGACGGGAATAGAGATGCTTATGCCGTTATATCCTTATTTTCTGTTCATCAAGACCATGCGGAGGTTTGGATGGAAGCAAAGTATTCAGTGTCAGGTCAAAACATGAGTCGCTATGTCATTGATAAAACAATTGTGAGTGCTTTAAGCTATGGAAATGTATCTGAGATATTCTTTGTTACAAATATGCTGGTGACTTGTCGTGTCAAGGAACAAGTATTGTCTGCACTCAAAATAGATGGTTTTACCTATAACGATATTCATTTCTGCACAAAGTATGATTTAGAAATATGGCTGACCAATACCCGAGTGGGACAGTCCCTCTTTATGAAATATTTTTGTGGATGTCACCCAAACATATACAAAGTCAAAGGCCTTAAGGTGTTAGGCGACTTATCGTTTTTTGATGCCAATGTTAGTGACCGACTCTTTATGGAGCCCATAAATGTGCTCAAGACTGGCAAAGAATACGTGGCAGAGATGAGAGTCTTCTGTCAAAAGGCGGGCCATATGTCCATGAGGACTGCTAAAGGTAGTTGTATACATCTGCAATCTTCAGCCTTATACACGCTAAGGCGTGGTGTCAATGAACTGACGTTTGCCTTCACTATTGAGCAGGCATCAGCTATGCCCAAATTGATTCTTACCCATGACGAGACTAAAGTAAATAGCATCGTAGAATTGTCAATACCCATTCTCTCATCAGATTTACCACACATTGAAATTTCATCACAGGAAAAATTACGTCAAGAGCTATTGCAGTGTTTTGGTGAATACAATATGGCTGATACGGGACTTTTCCTTAGGCAAATTATTGCTCCTGCTGGTATGGGGAAAAGCTATTTGTTGGAAAAAATCACCGAGGACGCAGCAATACGACACAAGGATATTCTCTATTATACGTTCTACTCTGCAAACATCGAAAAGAATCGCCAGTTGGCCGAACTCTATTTACGGTTGTTCTATTTTAGTGCAAGCATCCAAAAGCATGATGACATGTCAGAACTCCTGAAAGGTCCTGAGGACTTGCAGGTAATGCTGGGCCTACTTGCCGATGAACAACAGGCGGACTTGGAGAAATGGATGGAAAGTTCTAAAGACAGGAAGCTAGTACCAATGGAACTTCGCAAAGATAGAATTATCATACTTGACAATATTGATAGGCTGTCTGAAAGCCAAGGGGTCTTTCTCATGTCGCTAATTAATAGGTTGCGTGACACGAAAGGCCATTTTTTTGTCATTTTGTCAGGCAGACAACCACTATCCATAGCCAACATAGAGTTGATGGACTTTAATATTTTCGATATAACAAACAATATAAGACATGCATTGCCACCACAACAACCCATGAAGCCGTCAGTGCTGTACTGCGTGAAGGAAAATGTGCACGATGTATCCTCTTTATTGTTTGTAATAGAACAGATCAGACATGCTGACAAAGACGAAATAATGTACAAGTTGACTGACTTGAAAAAGGAGAGAGGTCTTGAAATAATGATTCGACGGAGATTTGATGATGCTATTTCCTCATTGGATTCTGTTTCAAGGGATATACTACTACTCGTCTATACCCTTTTAGACGGTCTCTCTTTTAGTTTGGTAGTTGACAAGGAACTACTGCAACCGTTATTCAAGGAGAACTTGATAAAAGACGGCATGCAAGCCTATCTTCCTATGAACAATCTTATGAAAAAGATTTATAGGGCATATTATACATCGTATAATCTCAGCAGTAGTACGTTGTCAGAATGTCTAAATCAGCTTAATACCGACGAAAAACTACGTCTTAAATTAGGTAGTTGTGATTTCATGTCATATATACAAGAGGCTTTGGATCGTACCGAGATCCTCATGGAAAAGCAGGATTATGTAACAATTGCTTATATACTTGAGCCATTGTTTTCACCATTGGAAAAAAAACACATGGATCACTTAATCGAACAAATGACAAAACTGAAGTTCAACTATATCTATGCAAAAGCCAATGTAGACACATACTATGATGTCAGAAAAGAGTTCAGCATTTTTGCTGAGAAGATTCAGTTTTTCGAAGATGAGACATTGCTGGAATGCAGAGTTAGAGCACTTTCGGAAGTCGTTTGCTTTGCATTTGAAGATGCGGACTTTCCTTCTGTAAGAAGGACTGCCAATGAGGTTCATGTCATCTGTAGTCGATTGACGTATAATAATAAGATACGGAATGCTTTATTGTTATGCGATAACACCTTACTGCTAACACTTTATTCCGAAGATAATATTCCAGAGACAGAGAATCTTCTTCAGAAAATGCGACAAAGGTATGGGGCTTATGCCGAGTCGCCAGTATCACGAATGCGATATGCTCGCTGTTTCTTCCATTGCGATATTGATTATTCTCTGGGTATTATGCAAGATGTACTACCTCAGTTGGAGAAAACACATAACAGTAAATGGGCTAATGCGTGTCGGTTAGACATTCAGTTCTTGCTTTATTTGAAAGGTGCGAACACAGAGTCCATCTTCAACGGAATCGGCACCATTAAAGAATCGATACCCCAGTATGTATCCCTCTACCGTTCAAACCTTAGACTATTTGCTGCCTGTGCTCTTGTGAACATCAAAGGCGGTGTAAATGGAAACGCTCTGGACGAATATTACTATTACCGTGATGTATACCTTAATGAAAGGGGGCATCGCTTCGCAAAGGAAATAGCATATGACGACATGATAGACGCAGCATTAGCATATCTTAAGGGAGACTATAACAAGATGCTTACTTTGCTGAAATCAGTTAAAACTCGCTATCGGCATTTGGGACCGTCATATTTTGCTCCTTTAAAACATAACCTGTCAATTACTACAATTCCAGAATCCAGCAATAGAAGAGTTATGTTCTACAACATGAACAATCTGCTAAATCCATCCTACTTTTACTTAGACCCAAGAATGTGGTGACATCAGAGTAGACGTTCACCGTTGTGCATCATTAAAGGCTGAAGATTCCAACGGAATCGCTCTGTTCCAAGGTAATCAATATATTCTTCTAATGTTATCAAAGTATCAAAAGAATGTAAAATGCCAATGACAAGTTTTTTCCTTTCTTCCTCAGTCCCAGATGATTCATAAATCTGCTCTATAAGGATGTTCATAAAATATTCCAGATATGCCATATAGGTATTTTTATGAGTTTCGTATATACCATCTTGTACCATTAGCCTCTTTATTTCCGAGAAGACCATATTGAAGTCTTCGATGTGTTTAGTTCTAATGCTTTGCAAATTTGACCCAGGCCGTCTAAAATATGTGTATTTCCCATCCTTAACAAAAGCCAAAGTGTGTGCTTTACGGATAGCTTGGTAATTGAACAGAGCCTCTTCGTAATACACGTTCTCCATAAAGAAGATATTCTCAATAAGATGGCGACGATATATTTTATTGGCAGGCGAAACACATAACTCAACTCCATAGTCGTATTGGTGTGCCAACATTTTTAGAGCTGTTTCCCCATCAACCATGTAATCCATGTCATAGAAACAGTCCCATTTCTTCTCTCCATTGCTATAATCTCTGTAGAAGCTACAATTCACAATGTCAGCCTTCTCACGCTGCGCAACAATATACATTGCCTCCAACGTCTTAAGGTCTAACCAATCGTCACTATCACAGAACATGACATATTCGCCTGTGGCATATTTCATCCCATGATTTCTGGCACCGCCAGCCCCAATATTCTTGGGAGTTTTGCAATAAATGATGCGGCTATCCTGTCGCCTATATTCTTCAACTATAGTTTCAATATTGCCTTGAGAACAATCATTGACCACAATGATTTCTATAGTTTTCAGAGACTGATTCCTGACAGAGCCTATCATCTTGTCAAAATATTGCTCAGTGTTAAACACGGGAATAATCACACTTACAGCTGTCTTTGAATTATCCATAATTTGTTATTATCGTTAGTTCATTTATTTTTAGTTCAAAGTTACATATTTCTCCTTATAGTACCTACTTTTTTAATAAAAATTATATGTTTCATTATAATATCTTGAGTTTTTTAATTTTCCAATCATTTATTTTGAAAGAGATGCCACGTGTATGATCAGTGGTATTGCGGTGAAGAACAGAAGTAGCATAAGAATAAAACTCCAACAACAACCTACATCCATCCAACATCTTGTTCGACAATCAACTATTTTACTGGAGATCCTATCCTTATACACCATACCGCCATTTTCTTCTGGTATGAAATGATTCTTCAGAATGCTTTTATAAAAATAGTTAGACACAAAATGATACAGGTAATCTAAACAAACATACAGTATTCCGCAAATGAAAGATATCACTAACCAGATACTGGCAGTAATCTTTCCATTCTCTTCGGAATATGTGAGAGCCCACAAAACGGCAATAAGTGTATATATGACTTGCCTACCCATCGTATCCCTCTTAGACGATGCTTCTTTCATAAAATTCTTGATCTGCTCCCCGTCTGAATACTTGTTTGATGGATTCTCTGTTTCCATGACTTCTTTTTCTTTCTTCTCTTCTTCCATCATATTTTCTTGATTTTTTCAACGTTTATAACTATTCCTTTTTCCAATTTTACCATATATGGAGGCCATACGCCACCGGCCCGTTCGAGTTTAAGCCCTTTGACTTGAACTTTAACTAAAGCTTCAGGTTCAATTATCTTCTTGCTTGCGAGTTCTTGAATGGTTATAGCAACTTCTTTACCTAATAGTTTCTCTTTAGGAGAAATGATTATACCAGGCTTTCCAACCAATTTGGCGGCAACATTGATTATACCATCCTCTTTTGATGTGATGGACAGAGATTTCCTATCTATGATAGGCATGCCAAACAGACCAGATCTTACTCTTTGAAGATTCTGAACCTTCCCCTGTTTATTTACTCTCCTTTTTTTCATTTTTCTTTAACTTAGTTCCAATTATGAATTTTAGATAAATATAGCACAAAATAAAAGCGACATGTTACCTTATATCAAATTTCTGGTTACAAGTTATCGTCTTTTCATTTAGTTTGATATCAAATTCAGAGAAGTATTCCCCTTTAGGGAGTGGTGATTTCTCATCCTTTTTATAGAAATACTCGGAATAGTAATGTTCGGTTCCTTCAAAATATAATGCCGGTATATCAAACCAGGGACAGACAAATACGACAGAACTATGTGGCCCGATAATTTCACATTCACGAAAGCTTGTCATTATTACATCCCAAGGCGTCCCGATCTTTACCCCTTCCTGTGAAAAGACGGTAAAAACATCAAGACCTAAAACCTCTGAGAAAGGAGGCAATATAGCATCCTCATCAGTATCGTTCTTAATCTCTAACCTGAAAATGATATTATCACCCTCCTTAAAATCGTAACATTCCATACCATCTTCATTCTGGAGTCGGAAATCTACCATCAGGTCACTACTCTTCTCAATCGTACCAGTTCCATCCTTTTCACTGTGATTATTGATATCGGTCACGTCATCTGATTTGCTGCATGCACTCAACAATCCTAATGCCAGCAGCACGCTCATCATTAATACTAGTTTTTTCTTCATAAGCCGTCAAAACGATTCCATCGCGGATAGATATTGTTTATAGAGTGCAATGACGATCTTATCTATTAAGATCAATATCGCATACCGTAAAAAATAATTCTCATATATATAATCATTGTCCAGCAATTTGTCAAGTGTAGGCAGATTATCCTGATAAGACAGGGTGTTATGCGCACACCTGTTCCTATGTAGATAAACTTTGTCATAGATGAACAACAAATCTTTATACCCCCCACCTATACCATTCTTGTTTTCTTGGAAAAGAGACACCGTACCGTTTTTTCCGCCGACAAGAAGATGACCATGCTTTATTTCTTTTGCAATCAGTTTATAATCTTCATATTGTCTGCCTTGCCATTTGTACAGATTTGAATCTACTAAGATATCATCCATGTCAGTTAAAACGGATTGAATGATTTGCGTCTTCGCCATATTATCCAGAATGCCATATGAATCATCTATCTTCTTGCTACAACTAATGATATCATTTATTACCAGATTCTTTTCTCTGTAGTTGGAACATTCTCCCAACGGGCTTTGTTTAAAACGTGTATACCGATATTCATAGTCATAGGTTGCCAATTCCCAGCATATACATTTCATCTTTTGTTCCTGAAAGCCCGTCATACGGAGAAACAGAGACTGCATAATGTGCTCTGCGATAGTTGATGTCCCCATTCCATCGCCTACTCCGACACAAGCTGTAACCGTTTCACTTAGGAGACTTGTGATAGGAGATAATATAAAATCTGTATGTTTCATCTTGATATATACCTATTATATATATTAATGGAGCTCTCCATTCGGGCTTTTAAATGCTTAAGCGCCGCAGGATTCCTTGAATGATATTTGTCCTTCTTGTATTCATCTATCTTTGATTGGACATTACGCCTGAAACCCTCAACGTTATTAATAATGAGATTGTGTTTAAGGATAACAACATGATATATCAATCCCATAAAATACATATCCATATTGATAATAGAACTATATATGCCTTTAAGGTCCAATTGGTCTATATAGGTTGTTAGCCTGTTCATCTCTGTTGTGAAGTCTTTATGGGGAAACAACGTTTCAAAGCTTCCGAACTTATCAGAAGGCACCTCACCGACTACAGAATAGATGTATTCCTCGTAGTATTTTTCCATTTTGAATCTATACCCATAGGCCACAGAAGAGAATCGGCTCGTTATATGATATTGGGTAAGCAACGACATATATCTAACGAAATCCATTCGCCCGACACCTCCATATTTCTTGGCATCTAATAGTACCTCTTTACCAAAGGAAGGCTCAAAGAAATCTATAAGACTCTCATCCAGGAAATACAGTGATTGACGACTTTCGACAGGTTGAAGCGGTTCGCCTTGGATATTAATATTCCGGAAAACGGAAGAATAGAATTTTTTCTGTGAGTTATTTACAGATGTTTCCGGCACAAGATAGCAAAAACCTAAATAATGAGTCTTTAGGAAATCTTCAGTAAGGGTTAATCCCAATGATTTATAATTACCCTCCAATATTTTGTCTCGGATATCATCCAGCGTACTACCTTTCTCGGTAAGAACTGAGAATCTCCATTCCAGCAGATTATCGTATGGCATATCCTCATCGTCTGTTATGTCATCATTCTCATTAGCATAATTCTCAACTAATTTCGCATATTTAGTTTTGTCGGGGAAGATGTTCAAACACGCCAACAGCAAGCTTGTCAATCGTTGCTGGCCATCAATAATCAGGTTTTGAACCGTATTTCCTTTCGTGTACGCCCCAATCGTTATTGGAGGTACGAACTGATTTCTGTTAAAAGTCTCTATGAGTGTCTTCACCCTGTTCTCGTCCCATACGAAGTATCTCTGATACTCCGGCAAGACAATATTCTTTTTGAGTATCAGATCAAGCCAATGCTTGAGTGTATACTCTCCATAATAAACCCTATTTCCCATATTCTAATTTTATTGTCTAGTTATGCTTTCATCATTTGTATCTGTGCCATTATTCTCTTCCTCTTGACTATTTTCACTATTTGATAGAGTTTTCCGGTCTGACTCGTAACTTTTTATAATAGCGTCAACTACTTCTTTAAAGGTATTTAATTTAGAGCCATCACAATTCTTATTGCAAAATGTTTCGGCAACTTTTTCAATCGTCTTATATATACTATCATTTGCAATAGCTGAGGAACAGAAGGAGCATCTTGACATTTGCTTTGAAATATCTTTGTAACTATCTTCGATGTTTTTCAGTTTGGATTCTATATCTTCACTCTTTAATCGTATTTTTTTTATATTACAACATTTATATATTACACAAATACACATAATCAATAAAATAAGTAATGAGGCTCCAATTACCAATTGACACCAATCAAAATGTTGTTTAAGAAAGTAAATAAAAATGCCTATTATGAAGACAACAATAACGCATAAGCATACACAAATACACGGACAACAAATTTTAAATTCTTTTTCCATAGGAATAATTTTTTTAGTTTCTTATATAATTATCAATCTCTAACAAATGGCTCTTTTTCAAAGAATATTTATTTAAATTCTTTATTTTCTCACTAACATAACCTGCATTTATTAAGAACACTTCGCTTGCGTAATTCAAATAATTAGAATCGTTGTGCAAGTCATCCTCCAGAAAAAACAATGTTGTTATCATTTCTTTGTAACTTTTACCTGAAGAATGCATTTCCAACGAACGGTTAAAGAAGTCAATGGCATTTCCTATTAGATATGTACTTGTCAAGTAATTATTATTATGAGGACATACCTTTTCATAAAGAGTCATCACTTTTGATTTTCCTTCCTCATTATAATTTTTCCATGAATCGAGAATAGATAATAAGTTACCACATGCCCTTAACGGATCATCAAGGTTTTTGTTATAAATAGAACATCTTTTTTTAAGGTCGTAGATAAAAAGATCTTTCTCAGTCGTTTCTGTAAACTCGAAAAGCTCCCGCATACAAATTAGCAAGTGATTCCAGTTAAATGTTTTTTCATAAACTTCACCAATAAATGCATTGTTATACAATGTGGTACTATATAACGGAGCTATTAATTCCGTAATTCTATTCAGACAGAAAAGACTGTCTTTTATGAGATAATCCAACAAACAGAATCTCTTGTCATATACATCGTTAACATCATCAAGTATACCCCAATTCAGTTGACATAACATGGAATCTATATCGGCATTATGATAATAGTCAGCAATATAATTCATCGTGTCGGCCAGACTATGGTTATAATCTTTTATAGAATCATATAATTGGGGAATGATTCTTGATAAAATGTCCTCGTTTACTAATACTTTAAAATATAAGTTCTGGATGTTTTGGGTTAGTGTTGCTATCAACTTATCCTTTCCCAATTGGCGAGAATTAAGCACATGCCGTAAAACACTATTTCGTTTATAAATATCACCTAAGAGACAAAGGCTGTAATATTTATAAATAGCCACTTCTATCTCTGGGTATGAACTTAAGTATTGGAGATTGATTTGATCAATCTGCTTTTTTGCCAAATCATGTTTGATTGTATCTATCTCAGCACAGTTTATATTGTCATAATGCCAGTAAGTACAATTTATTGCCTGTTTGGTAAGTTCCTTGCAGAATTTGATGGTTTCATCGGATATATGTTTCCGAGGGTGAGCTTGATAAAACACATATATCGCATCCAGTATCTGTACATATATATTATAGGCTGATTTGTGATCAGTCAATAATTCATAGGTCTTTGCAGCGGCCAAATAATACAATAAGGATTGGATAAATAGATTTGTTTCATCATACTTTATCTCGTTACATTTATTATCTGAGGAGTTAAACAATTCATTCAGATTAATAAAGAATTGGGCTATGGAATCATCATTGCAGGCTCCTGCACATCCATAGAACGTATTACCTAATCCTACTAAAGCGTTTGCCATTGCCATCATGAATAAATTGCCTCTATTCATAATTTCCATCTGCCTATTTTTGTCATAGAGTAATTTTAATATCTCCAAGACCCCACTTGAAGATTCATTTTGTATACTCAATTCTTTCAGACATTTTGAAACGCTAATTTGATAATATAGACATGCACAACAAGGGGATGCCTTTATTGTGCATTTGCATTTACACTCACATTTGAATTTAATGTTATCGCCATTAATGAATGCTATGTAATTATTAGCGGCTGAAATCCATTTACATCCTTTGAAATATAGAATATCCCCAAGTTTTGTAAAGAAATCAATAATTGTAAGCGTTCTGATTTCTTCAGCAGCGACAGTATATATTTGCTCAAACTCTTTATATAGTAGGATAATGTCTTTTTCTCGTATTCCACCCAGATCCATTTTTTCAAGAACAGCAACCTTTGCCAATATTCCCAAATACATAATTCGAATATTGGCAAAAAAAGATGATTTGCTGTTCAGGACATTTATTATATTGGTTGTATGATATAATTCCTTACCATAAAATTTAGCATCTTTTGCTTTTTCTAATATTTGTTTTACTATATTTTCATAAGTAGCATAAGCTGTATCAAATGTTTTTCTTTTCTCATATGCTAACCCAAGCTTCAGTGTTACTCTAATGAGGAACAGCATATGACTAGAGTCTGTTTGGGATCTGTTTTCTTCTTCGTCTTCTTGTCTGTGGATTGCCTTTCTCGCCTCATTGAATTCAAAAATCGCTTGTTCATAATTCTCCTCCAACATATAAATATCTCCAAGCATGTGTCGTATACTGGCTACTGCAGGGGACTCATAAAAAGTATTCGAATAATGTTCGAGTTGCTGATTATACAATTTCTTCACAGACAAAAGTTCATCATGTGAAAAATTAAAAAGATATGAAGTCTCTTCTGCTGTTTTTGAGAAAAAAGTGATTTCCTCTGAAAGACGAAGCGGAAATTTAAACTTATACAAATTGATAACGGCTTCGTCAATATGTGTCTGATTCAAGAATTGTAATATTCCTCCAATAAAGTCTCGTAATTCTGGTGTCTTGTTAATATCCAGTAATTCTGGCATGTACTCAAGATTTCTCAGCGAGAAACCTGATTTGTGAAACTTATATAGGTTGGAAATCATAAATGATGTCGATACTAGCAATTTGTCATTGTAAATACTTGATTTGGCTATTAGATTCTTAATCATAGGATAGATGATATAGTTGATGAACTCTATCTTATGAATACTCTGTACATCAAAATAGAGAAACCACTGACAATCCTCGTCATTACTGATACCTAATGTTATTTTTTTTATCTCAACATCCCATTCAGATTCGTTTTTTTCTTCATGTTTTTCCTTTATACGCTCTTTGCTCCTTATGTATTTTTCCATATAGATAGCCAACTTTTTGGGTGAGCCATTACTCATATAGAAAAGATAAGTAAGAAAATGACGTAAGAAAATAACCCTCCGTTCTAATTCCCTTTCATATTTGCCTTTTTGGGATTCTGTCCATTTTGTCAAGTAATAATTTGAATAATCATACAAATCTTTACGTATTTCCTTATCTTGGCCATTCTTTAATAAGGCGTGACATAGGTATTCCTCTATCATTGAATCGGCCCCTTTGCTATCTCCTGCCTTTCTGAAAAAACTACTAACGTTAATTTGCCCATTAAATACGCTATGAAGATTAAACTCTCGGTTAGAGATATCTGCAAGACTTGCTTCATACATATCATATCCTGCAATAAATATGAATTTTGCTTCAGAACTTGATATAAAATACTTCATGTTGGCCAGCAAACCTGCTAAGGCTTTTTGCCTACTACGATATGTGGAATTGCCATTCACGACATTTGTTGAATCGTATTCTGGCACTATCTGTTTCTCATTGTCTTCTGGTGAGACTTTGTCCAATTCGTCTATGATAAATATAAAACGAAAATTAGCGCATGGTAATTTCTTTATCAGATACAATTGATTAACCAACAAGTCCTGTATCTCCGAAGTATGTGCAATTGGATATATGTTCTTTTTCCCAAAATATTTGCCATATCCTAAACCTGCAGTAACCTCACCTTCATCAAGGTTGACTTTATATTTTGCATTAGCATTAAATCCGTTCCCTTGAGTCAGTGTTGTTTCGCTGTCTATACGCTCCTCCAAATGTTTAAAGAGTTTTTTGATTTGCCATACAGTAATAAGCCATGACCAGTTTGTCAATTTCCATATTCCATAATATATATGGTTTAATAATACAGAAGCAATAAGCATAAGACTCATACCAATCCACAATTTCCACGAAGTCCAATCCGAAATAGCATACAAAAGAGTTATTATGAATGAAACAAAGAAAATCAATTGAAACGCTAAAATGTTAGTTCTACTCCATAGATTTTCACATAGACGTGTTTTCTTCTCAAACTCTGCTGATAACAATTTGCAAATAATATAGAGTAATTCTTTGCTTGTCAAAAGATCATTACCAACATTTATGGATATAGGTACATAACAACGACGGCTCTTCTTAGGAGCTTTACGTATCAGATTCTGAATGGCTTTATGAACGAATGAACTTTTTCCCATACCTCTGAAACCCGTAATCAAATAAGCTCCAGAATATTTTCCCCCCTTCTCGCTATTATCTTCTAACCATGACTGGAGTTTATCTAATATGCTTTTTCGCCCTATGAAATCATTTAAATCATGTTGTTTGTCATTGTTGTTATTAGTATGATGAAATGCTTTAAACCCCATTAACGGAATAGTTATATTTTGCATTTCAGAATCATAGGCACTATTATATTTATACATATTGTTATTCCTTTTAATATTGGTAACAGAATCTTATATTTCTTATCTCGGAAGTTCTTCCCTAAATGGGTCTCTATGGTATCTTTGGAAGAATCTGAACATGATTTGTTCTCCTTTCTTCTCGGATTGGATGGAGGTATGCTTAATATTGCCATTTGCATCATAGATGACGACAACATTCTTTGTATAACCGCCAGATTCATATATGGTCGCATTTCTGCCCAGAGCATTGGCCTTCTTACGGTTATCGTGAAGTATGGCATCCATAATAGGCATATCTTTAACAATATCTATTATGTTTAGTAGCGCACATAAAGAATCATAAGGATCATATACACTATCAAGTACCCCCAATTTTACATGCTCTGCATATTCTGGGGGATATGCTTGCTTCAGGTATTCCACGAGCCTATCTTCATCCGTCTTTCTACAAGCCCAGACAGTTGATAGTAAGATTAGCAATAGACACAAAAACATAACTCTCCTCATATTTACTTTTTATACTTAGAAACCATCCATAATGGGTCTTCCTGAAATTTCTTCCACGAATCTTGCAGCTGTTTTTTACATGCAATAATCAATTGATGGTTTTCATTCAAATTGTCTTTTTTCTTTTGTATCTTATCAATGTAATCCAATAGATTATAACAAATTGTGTACTGACCTGCAGCAAGAATTGCTTCTGGGATGCCCTTCTCTTTGTCTCTTTCCGTAAACCAAAGCGTTGTTCCCATATTTGCTGCTTTATAACTATTTTCTTGTATAGCCATTGATGGCTTGAGGTAATCCGGTAAGGTGCCATTCTTGAATCTTGAGGCCCATTTCTCCCCAGCCCTGAGTTCATAAATAGTATTGGTTACCAAGCGATTCAGCCAGTCCTTGTCGTTATACAGAGTTGCATAAGCCATTCTGCGGATTCTTTTCAAAAAGACTGATGAACTCATCATAATGACAGACTTGGCACGATTCATTAGCAAGGACTCAATATCGCCAAAAGACAAGTGGTTAATAAATGATGCATTCTTCCCAATAATCGTATTTGAAAGCAATCCTACAATTTTATTATTGATCAAATGGAGCGCAACATTTGCAACGGTTACCATTCCCCAGATAACAGTTATGGCTCCGATTATATAATGGTTGTTAGCAAAGAAAGCGACAATCAGTAAAAGCGAAATAACGAATTCGGCAAGCAGGGCATATTGCTGCAATTTTGCAATTGTCCATCCTCCGATGCTCTTTGGCAACCTTTGTTGGCAAGGAGAATAACCATTCATGTTCGAACTTGACACATCAGATACGATTACGAGTTCCAAAGCTTTATCTTTTCTTCCTTTATCACATTTTCGCATACGCTCTTCTGCTAATAGGATTGGTTCTATTCCCTGGTTATCCACGACTCCCCCATCCATAATTCCAAAACTATCTTTCTTTGCAGCAATTTCATTTTGACATACTTTGAAGTCATCAGGAAACATCATTGGTTCAAATCCGCTTGGGAAACAAGAAGAACAAGCAAGCGCCTCGCCCAATGTAACATATTGCGCAATATCTCGTCTTAACCTGTGATTACTATTTCCAAATACTCCGTATGTAGATTTTGTATCATCAATTATGCGCCCCTCTGTAACCTGAAAACGGAACGGCAGCCCATTTTCAAAATCTGTTGCGTTAGCCGAGAAATGTTTTATTGGTATATCATTGATACAATCCATCAGGTCACCCATAACAGAGTGATTGAACAATTTGGCATCATAAATGCTTGCCATGATTTTGATTAATGATGCCCCATGGCCTGTCCGTCCCTTTTCTATGTTTGCAAATGCATCCTCAATTAGATCCTCTTTATAAAGGAAGTCAAATAATTCTCGCACCATAGCATTGATGTCTTGCTTCTGGGCCAATGCAAGCATATATTTAAGTCCTGTAATAGTGCCACCAGAGACGGTTGACATTACTGAAACACAATCCAACAATGTTTTCCCCTCTCCGGTATGAATCGTATTTAGGAATGACAGTGTGCCCAAATGAAAGGTAGCAGCTCTATAACCACCTCCAGAAAAAGAGATTCCGATCTTTAGATTTTCCATATGAAAATATCATTTCGTATTTCAAGTTTTCCAATTACATAGAAGAACATTTTAGAACTTCTATAATTTGCATATTTGCATTTCCATCGTATTTCCTTTTTTGTCGGTCAATTTAATAAAAACATGAGAGCCATCTATATTAGTTTTCACCATATCTTTAACGTTAGATATGAATCTGTTAAAGTTTAACCTGCCGTTAGGCTCGATATACGGAATGATCGGTGATTTGGATGGTACCCATATGAATATATAATGATTACCAACTTTCACAAGAACCCAATGCCCGAACCATCTATTATCACCTTGAATAGGTTTTGTCACATTCACTGATGCGACAGGTGATTTTGCTACTGCTTCTCCTATTTTATTTAGAAGTCCGATACGTGTAGCACGATTGTACTGATTGAACCTTTGGAAACTTGTAAATTCAAACTTGTCTATGACACGCTGATTTACAAATTCTTTCGTCGATGCCAACTGAGTGGTTTTTATTACTTTGTTATTCATACAATTTTTGATTAAATGAAAATACTATTATAAAATTCAGACGACAAAGATACTGATTAGTATCTAATATTGTGCCTTTTGTTGAATATATTTAATATCTTTTGTATTATTTTAGGATTTTGTATTTCAAATAAAGGTGGATGCGGTATTTTGTATGCATCCCTCCACCTATTAATTTACCACAAGGAGCACAAATACACCAAAAACCGCATCCAATATCA
>Ga0256870_1000438_pt1 | contig 15322 bp, 20 predicted proteins | sample RumenRJG_06RNA_FD_186079 | JGI IMG/M metagenome (GOLD analysis project Ga0256870, IMG submission 186079) | Metatranscriptome of bovine rumen microbial communities from Lethbridge, Alberta, Canada - Rumen RJG_06 (Metagenome Metatranscriptome) | ecosystem: Host-associated > Mammals > Digestive...
CGATATAAAATCGGCTACAATAACACACAAAGAAGGAAAATACCTATACCGTCTATATCTTGAAGATGACAGTTTGGGGGATTCTTATCACATTAAACTAAAAGAAGGGCACGAGGCTGCAAAGAAGATTTCATTAACATCTGTTGATACAAATTATATCATTACTAATTGGCGCGAGGAGCAATTTTCAAAAATTACTTTACACCCAAACAGAATGTATAGAATTGAAAACCATTCACATGGAAATCGCGGAATCGGAACAGTTGCGTTTATGACAGATTCGTTAGGGAAACCAGCCTGCATAATGCCTTGAGAATAAACCTCAGGTTTAAAATTCTCTTCAATATCGACCGTTTATCACAAACCATAGGCAAAATATCCCAGATGTTTGCAAAAACGGGATATTTTGCCTTCTTTTGCATTATGACTAAAATCTAAATCGAAAATGAAAAAATTCATCATTCTAACCATTACGGCATGTGTCTTTGCACTCTTGGGGGCATCGGCTGGCAATACCGACAATCAGCAGAAAGGCAAGGCTTTAAGCAAGGCAGAACTGCTAAACGACTACGATTATTTTTTCGGCAAGCTCGAAGAAATTCACCCTAATCCATACGATGCGTTTGGCGGAAAAGACGAGTTCCGAAAATCCGTAGGGCAACTTAGGGAAAAACTGGCGGCAGAAGATTCGCTAACGCTGAACAACATGCAGTTCGAGGTTACTAAACTGCTTTCGGTCCTTCATGACGGGCACACTAACATGGGCTATCCGGAGATGCCAAAGAAGGCGGCAAACGCTTGGATTCCGCTAAACCTGAAGGTTATACGCGACGGATTCGTGGTAGACGGCTGGCTTCCGCAATTCGCGTTTCTGAAAGGCGCAAGACTGCAAGAGATTGAGGGCGAACCGCTCGAAACGCTTCTTGACAGGCTCGACAAGATTCACGTTGCTGAAAACCGCTACGGACTGATGGGCAAGGCGCAGAACTCGCTATGCCACAACAACAGTCTGCGGCAGATTCTTCCGGGATTCGCTCGGGATGAGGTTCAGACTGTCCAACGGTGGCGACACTCTGGTCTATGTGCCCTTCTACCCCAACGGCGATGTGTGGAAGAAGTTCGTAAAATCGCCGCAAGACAGCCGTTTTCCGAAGAAGAACTTCGAATTTCGATTTGCCGACGACAAGAGGCAGACGATGGTTATGTGCATCAACTCAATAACAAGTGCCGACATTCCCAACTACAAGGATTCGGAAGTAATTGTGGCAGAGGCTTTTGACAAGATGCTGCGCCAGATGAAGGCGGCAAAGAGCAAACGCCTCATCATAGACCTTCGCGGCAACGGCGGTGGCTGGACGATGATAATGTATGCCGCCCTATACCAGCTATACGGCGAGCGTTTTCTGAAAACAGACATGGGCATGAACTTCTCGGTAAAGATTTCGGAAGAATATCTGAAGAAGAACAACACAACCATCGAGCAGTTTAACAAGGCAAACGGAACATTGCTCGGCATTGGTGACTTCTTCGACGAGCCGACGGGAATTGACAACATGGACAACTTTATGTGCGCCAACAAGAATATCCTAAAGGAGCTGAAAGGCAAACCTGTCTACACGCCGAAGGAGATTTTCGTGGTGACAGACCAATGGACTTTCAGCGCGGCATTTCACCTTGCCTTTATGCTGCACAAGATGGGCGCAAAGATTGTTGGAGTGCCATCGGGACAAGCACCAAACACATACATGGAATGTACGCCGTTCAGTCTGCCAAACTCAGGGCAGCAATGTTCGGTTTCAAACTCCATTCAGCGTTGCTATTCCGACGGCGACAAACGGGCTCGGGTATTTACTCCCGATATCGAACTTTCGTACGACGACTATCGCAAGTTCGACTTCAACAGAGATGCCGAGCTGCTTTATCTGCTGAAAAAATAGTCAGCTCATCACAAAAAGGTGCAGAATATCCCAGATTCTTGGATATTGCCTCACGGCATCGTACTTTTGCAAAAAGTTCTGAAAATAAGGCTTTATGAAAAAATCAATTCTAACTCTTGTGGCATTTGCCATAACAATATTAACAGCATCGGCACACAACGCGCACAAGCAGCACGGCAGCATAAAGATTGTGGCTGAGACTCGCCCCGAAATCAACTACGCAACTCATCTCTACACTCTTGCCGAGTTGGGATTCAAGGACGATGAATATTCGGCAAAATACATCGGCACGGTTGCGAAAGCCGACCTCGACACGCTCCGAAAATACAAAGACCTACTGTCATTCGGCCGCGGCGAGGGCGGTATGTTTGCCGGAATGTTCTTCTTTGCGATTGGAGGCGAGACGTTTTCAGACTCAAAAGCCCTTCAGGACATGATAGACAGATACCGCAAGATGGCAGAAGAGCAGATTCCGGGACAGGACATGACAATTCCGAACGCTATTGCAAAGGTTTTTGTTAATAACTACGACCGCTATCTGAAGGAAGTATATCCGCAGGCAAAAAAGGACATGGAAGAGCGGAAGAATCTGCTTAACAAACTGCTTCAGAAAAACTCGTTTGTTAAGGACTGGGAAGCCGCAACGGGCTACAAATGGAAATATGGCGACTATCATTGGCTGCTTTTCCGCGCCGGAAAAAAAGGTCCGTCGTACAACAATCTGAACGAGAACACAAACTCGGTCTACTATAATCAGCCGCTCGACTATCAACTGGCTATGTTCAGCCACGAATTCGGCATCTTTCTGATGCAGGAAACCATCGACCCTATTATAAAAGAGATGAGAGAATACACAAGCAAACTAAACACAACGAGCGACTTAACCTTCGTGCCGTGGAGCGCGTTCGAGAGTCTTGCGTGCTGGTTTAACAACAAGATTAACGGTAAGGAGATGGCCGATTTCAAATCGTTTGGCGAGGCCGACGTGCAGACATTCTGCAAGATATACGACGAACTTTCTGCCGAAGGAATAAAGAATCCGGCGGAACTATACCGGAAGGGAATAATGAAGTATCTCGCACTAAAAGACTCTAAAAAATGAAAAATCCGTGGGAAGAGATAAGTCTCGACGACTACGAGAATCACATGAGCCTCGACTCGGTGAACCAGTTGCAGACAATGAACGCCATAATGAAGGCTCAGTTTGAAGACTATCAGGCTGAAACGGCGATGATTCTCGGCATTGCCGGCGGAAACGGTCTTGAACACATCAGAACGGAAAAATACAAGGCGGTTTACGGAATTGACATAAACGAGGGCTATCTCGAAAAGATTCGCGAACGCTACCCGATGCTCGGAAACGTGCTAAGGCTGATGTGCCTCGACCTTACTCGCGAGGCCGACAGACTTCCAAAAGCCGAACTTGTAATTGCCAATCTGCTTGTAGAATATATTGGCTATAAGGCTTTTGCCGAGGCTGTTACTCAGGTTGGCGCGAAATACGTGTCGTGCGTCATTCAGATAAACGGCGAAACGGAAAACTGGGTTTCTGAATCGCCCTATCTGCACGCATTCGACAGGCTCGACGAAATTCATCATCAGATGGAAGAAAACGCGCTTGAGGGCGAGATGAACAAAATCGGCTACGTCTGTAAATCCAAATCGGCAAGCAGTCTTCCAAACGGCAAAAAGCTACTGCGAATAGACTTCGCAAAATCAACTAACTAAAAAATCAACAAAAAAATGAACAGACTTTTATTCTACTCGCTCCTGCTGAGCATCACACTTTTTAGTTGCACAAAAGCCGAGAGGCTAAGCGACGTAAAATCGGAATTTACGACAATAGACGACAGCATAAAGATTCATTACAAGGCATGGAACTGCGACAAAAACAGTAATTCGAAGCATACAATATGCTTTGTTCACGGCTTCGGATGCGACCTTAACACATGGGAAAAGCAGTTCGAGGCTCTGCGCAATGAGTCCGACTTGCAACTCGTATTCATCGACCTTCCGGGCTATGGCGAGAGCAGCAAGCCGCACGTTGAATACACGCTCGGTTTCTTTGCCAAGGCCGTCGGCAAGGTTCTCGACGACAACGGAATTGAATCTGTTACACTCGTAGGGCACAGTCTTGGCACGCCCGTTTGCAGACAAGTCTTTCTGGAAGGCGGCAGAAACGGCAGACTTGTTGATATAGACGGCGTTTACTGCTTCTACGACGGAACGGAAACCGACGAGTATGTAGAGGCTGTAAACCAGTTTGGACATGCCTTCGACGGGGCCGACTGCGGAAAGGTTATAGAGGGCTTCGTGACATCGCTTGCCGGCAAGAATACGCCGAAAGAGGTTAACGACTATGCCTTGAGCACGATGCCCAAAACACCCCAGTATGTAGCATCGAGCACCATGCGCAATCTGGTGGAGCGCAAATGGTGGAACCAGAATCCGCTGAATGTCAAAACGATGGTCATCTGCACACAGAACAGCGGTCTCGACCCCGACAACAAGGCTAAGATGCAGAAGCTCTACCCTGTCCTCGACTATACCGAGCTGACCGACTGCGGACACTTCATTCACATGGAGCAGGCCGAGATGTTTAACAGCAAACTCAAAGAATTCACAGAATAAAACAACGAACAAAAAAATGTGCACAAGCATAGTAGTAAACAAGAAAAAGACCATCGTGGGATGGAATCTCGACATAAGGGATTCAGAAATCAGAGTCCGCCCCACCGATGATGGCGTCTTCATCGAGGTAGACAACCAGAAGGTTGGCTGGATGCCCCTGTTTGGAGCTAACCGCCGAGGCGACTTTGTTGGGATGCCTACCTGCTGGCCTCCCGACGAAAGGAGCAATCCCGTAGGCAACGAAACAAACATCATAATGCTGGATATCGACCTTCTGCTGATGAAGAAGACGTTCCGCGAGGTTCACGATTTTGTACAGAACAACAAGGTTTGCAGCATTCCCGGACTGACGTTCATGTCTGCACTCTCCGACTGCGACGGCAACGTGCTGCACATCGTTCCCGGACAAGGCTTCGAGTATTATCAGAAACCGGAATACAAAATAATGGCTAACTTCTCGCCTCTTCAGAAAAATCCTCCGCAGCATCCGTGGATGGGCAAGGACAGATATCAGAAGGCAGAGGAAATGCTCAGAACGGCAAAGGACGATTTTGGCGTGGCAGACTGCTTCGCGGTTCTCGAAGCCGTGGCGCAAACCGAGTTCCCAACGCGCGTCTCGATGGTTTTCGACGTTGCCGAAAGAGCCGTTTTCTGGTGCTGCGACCGAGATTTCAACAATATTGAAAACAAAAGATTTAAGTAAAATTTATGAACGATTTTATAACACCGCCCAATCACATTAACTTCAGGGCAAAAAGGCTGTTTGGCGATATGGGACGCATTACCGACGGAGCGGTTGCCTATATCGACCTCAATGGCGGCGGTCCAACAGAGCCTCACACGCACAGCCACAACCATCTCTTTATCGTTACCGAGGGCGAGGCGAAAATCCTTCTCGATGGCAAAGAAATAATCGTGGGCAAAGACGAGGCTTTTCTTGTCGAGGGCAAGATTCCGCACTCGGTTTGGAACAGTTCCGACGGCACAACAAAGATGATTGGCATTACCGTTGTGCCTACTGGCGAGATGTGCCTTCGCCCTTTCATGCCCTCTGATGCGGCAAAGATTATGAGTTGGAACAAGGACAAACGCGCGTTCAGACTTTGGAGTGCCGACCGCTTCGGCGATTTTCCGGCAGAGCCGAGCGAACTGACGGCACAGTTCGACGACGACAGAAAAATTCCGCTGGTGGCGATGGCAGACAACGAGGTTGTGGGCTTCATCATGCTACGCTATCCTACCGACGATAATTCGCTTATCCGCCTCGGATTCGTTATCATCGACGACTCAAAACGCGGCAAGGGCTACGGCAGCAAGATGCTCAGACTTGCCATAGACCATGCGCGTAACGAACTCGGCGCAAAGCGAATCTCGCTCGGCGTTTTCTGCGACAACAAATCGGCGGTAGAGTGTTACAAAGCGGTAGGTTTCAGCATCATAGGCGAGGATTCTTACACAATAGACGGCGAAGAATGGAAGGAATTCGAGATGATTCTCGAAGTTTAATCAACACAAAACATAAGATTCATGTTTGAAAGCGAATTTGCAAAAATCGAATATATCGAAAAGGACAACGTGGTCTTTCACGTTTGGAAGAAAGAGGCTCACTACGACGACTACCGAAAGCCGGTTACAGCATCGCTCCAGATGCTGCGCGAGCACAAAGACAGCATCTTCATTGTCGACGCCCGAAACGGTTTCGAAGACACGAAGGAAGATGTTGAATGGGGCTTCAGATTCTTTCTGCCCGAACTGAAAAAGGCGGGCTGCAAGGTGTGGGGCTTCATTCTGCCCGAGGTTTCGGACATCGAGGGCGAGATTGACTTGTGGACTAACGAGATTCTGAAGAATTTCCGCGTCGTAAGGGGCAAGTCGTACAATGAGGTATTAGAACTTTCAAAAACAGCTTATGATTAGAGCAGTTACAAAAGCAGACGCACCACGACTGATAGAAATTTATTCGTACTACGTTAAGAATACGCTCATCTCGGCAGAATACGAAGTTCCGACCGTTGAAGAATTTGAGCGGAGAATTGAGAGCACAACGCAAAAATTTCCTTACTTTTGCATCGAGGAAGACGGCAGAATCCTTGGCTATGCCTACGCAAACCCTTTTCATTGGCGCGAAGCGTTCAAATATGATGCCGAACTGTCTATCTATCTCGACAAGTCGGCTCGCAAGCACGGATACGGCCGCCTTCTCTACGAGGCTCTCGAAAAAGAGTTGAAGCAAATGGGAATCATAAATCTGTACTCATGCATTTCCGTTCCCGACGGCGACGACGACGAATTCTTAACGCACAACAGCGAGAGGTTTCACGAACATCTGGGCTTTACCAAAATAGGCACGTTCCGCGGATGCAAAAAGAAGTTCAACCGCTGGTTCGGCATGGTTTGGATGGAGAAGACTATCGGAGAAAGAAACTGAGAACGGCTGGATTTCTGCGGTAGCGACGAAAAAACAGAAAAGAATGAAGATTGAAAGAGCAACGCTTCGGGATGTTCCCGAGATTCTCGAACTACAATACAGAGCGTTCTGCCCAGTCTGCAAAGAGTTGGGCTGGAGCGACGCTCCCACGGTTACAGAGACCATAGAACAAGCTTATGCCGATTTTCCGAACAGCACAGTTCTGAAAATGGTTGCCGACGACGGGCGGATTATCGGCTCGGTGCGAGGCAAGGCAGACAACGGCTCGCTCTACATAGGGCGGCTGATGGTGCTGCCCGAATTTCAGAAGAAGGGCTACGGCAAGATTCTTCTGCGCGAGATTCAGTCGGTTATGCCACACAAGCGCGCATGGCTGGGCACATCGGGCGAGACAGAAAAGACCATCGCATTTTACAAGCGCGAGGGCTTCAGCATCTTCAACACCGAAACGCTCGACAACGGTCATACATGGATTTCGATGGAGAAAATAAGACTGTAGAAGCGGCAACACGACAGACAACGAATAATTGACGTAACAATGAAAAATTTTGAAGTAACAATCTCAACCGATTACGACATCATCAAAACCCTTTTTGTTGAGTATTCGCAAATTAAGGGTGCGGAAGGATGCTTTGTTTCTTTTGAGAAAGAATTGGCAGACTTGGCTGAGTTTTACAAGGGCGGGGCGATTCTCGTGGGCTTTGAGGACGGCACTCCGATTGCAACCATTGCTCTCAAAAAAGTACGACGACACAACAGAAGTCAAACGCCTGTTCATAAAACCCGAACATCGGGGCAAAGGCTATGCGCGTAAGATGTTGAAGGCGATGTTTAAATGTGCCAATTCGCTTGGATACAAAGAAGTTATGCTCACAACGCGTCCTGAAGTGATGCCTGTTGCATACGCCCTATACCAACGCATCGGCTTTAATCAGACTGACTTTAAAGACGGCGTGGCAACAATGCGGATGGCAATAGTTAAAGTGATATAATTTATGAAAGCCGAAATAGACCCACGCGCCACCTCACGCGCCGCCGCGTTTGAATTGTGGATGACCTCGCCGATGCCGATGGTAACATTTGTCAAGACATTGGATGTCAGCCGCTTGGCAAGACTCTCCAAAAAGCGCGGAATCAAATTCAATATGCTGATGTGCTATTGCATCGGCAAGGCAGCAACAAGTGTTGAGGAGTTTTATATGCTTCCCGAAGGCGGAAAAATCTTCAGATACGACGCTCTTGCCATTAATGTTATCGTTAATAACAATAACGGCGGCATCAATTCGTGCGACATTCCATTTACGGCTGACTTGCAACAGTTTAGCAATGATTATCAATCACTTACATCAAAAGCCGCAACCGAATCCAAAAGTTCTTTCCTCGAAGATTATATGATAATCGGAACGTCGGCAATGGTGGCTACCGAACTCGACTGCATAGTAAACCAATACACCGACAAGTTCGCAAACCCGATGGTGATGTGGGGCAAATATCGCAAACGCTTGTTTAAGACCACATTACCCGTATCGTTCCAATTCCACCACGTTCAGATGGACGGCGGACAGGCGGCGAAGTTTTTGGAGCGGCTTCAGGAGGAGATTAATGGTTGCGCTTTTTAGAGTACATTCCATCCGAGGCGGTCATGTTTGGATTTCGACGGAGAAAATAAAATAGACAAATGAAACAAATAATAATTTACGGCAGCCGATACGGTTCGGCAAAACGATATGCCGAACGGTTGGCAGAACTGACTGGATTTGAGGCGGTGGCACACTCTGCCGCAAAAAACATAGGCTCGTTCGACCGGGTTATCTACATCGGCGCAATCTATGCCGGGAGCGTTCTGGGGCTGAAATCATCGGTAAAGAAAATGACGGAGAAGCAGGAACTGATAGTCGTCAGCGTTGGGCTTACCGACACCGCCGACCAAACCAACATCGGCAATATCCGAAACACTATAAAATCGCAAATTCCGGCACATCTCTACAACGAGAGCCGCCTCTTTCATCTTCGCGGAGCAATAGACTACGGCAAGCTCGGCTTCTTCTACCGTATGCTATTGCGGATGATTCACAGCAAGGCTTCGAAAACACCATCAGAACAACTCGACGCTACCGCAAAGGCCGTGCTCGAAACCTACGGCAAGCGCGCAGACTTTGTTGATTTTAACAATTTACAGACGATACTCGACATTATCAAAGAATAGAAAATGAACATCATAGTTTTATTAGGAAGTCCGCGGAAAGGCGGAAATACAGACTTGCTGGCAGAATCATTTGCCAAAGGAGCAACGGAAAAAGGTCATAAGGTAGAAACTGTTTCGGTTCACGACTACAAGGTTGCCCCGTGCAAGGGCTGCAACGCCTGTTTCAGAACCGCCAACAACACTTGCGTTCAGGTTGACGACATGACGGCAATCTATCAGAAGATGAAACAAGCCGATATGCTTGTAATAGCCTCGCCCGTGTACTTTTACGGCATCAGCGCACAACTGAAAGCCGTGATAGACCGCTGCCACAATCCGCTGCGCGATACGTTCGGCATCACCAAAGCCGCGCTTCTGCTTGTCGGAGCGGCATCGCTGCCCGAACTGTTCGACGGCATAGTGGCGCAATATCGTCTGTGCCTCAACTTTTTCAAAATAGAAGATGCAGGGCACGTCTTTGTGCGAGGCGCGAAGGAGAAGGGCGACATTAACAATACCAATGCCCTGAACGAGGCTTACGAACTGGGAAAATCGCTATAAACGATGATGCAATTTATCAAGGCTACAAAAGAACAGACCGACGATGTCTTCGCCGTTTATTCCGAGGCTATTATCGCAATGGAGAAGGACGGCATACACCAATGGGACGAGGTCTATCCCGACAAGCAGATTATTTCCGAGGACATTGCCGAAAGCCGAATGTTCATCGGCATTAAGGACGGCAAGATTGCCGTATGCTTTGTGCTTTGCGAGGAATGTGACGATGAGTACAAGAACGGCAGATGGCTCTATCCCGACTCGCGCTTCAACGTGATACACCGGCTCTGCGTTGCGCCGTCGTTCCAGCACCAAGGCGTTGCCGCCCGAACGCTCTGCCACATCGAAAAATTCTGCAAGTCAAACGGATACGATTCTATCCGCCTCGACTGCTTTACCCAAAATCCGTACTCGCTAAGGCTTTACGACAAAGCCGGATATGCCGTTACAGGATATGCCGACTGGCGCAAAGGCAGATTCGAACTGAGAGAAAAGAAAATCTGATTTCTAAAAGGAGAGTAATAATGAAGACATATATTGCATACTGCGGTTTGGACTGCGAGAAATGCGAGGCGCGACTTGCCACCATAAACAACGACGACAAGCTGCGCGAGAAGGTTGCCAAGCATTGGTCTAAGCTGAACAATGCCGAAATCCTGCCCGAGATGATTAACTGCACCGGCTGCCGGATTGAGGGCGTAAAAACGCCTTTCTGCGGCTCGATGTGCCCTATCCGAAGGTGCGCAAAGGAGAAGAACTTCGAGACGTGCGGCAGTTGCAGCCAGATGCGGACGTGCGAGAAACTGGCTATGATTACCGACAACGACCACGAGATAATCCACAATCTGGAAGGATAAAAAAATGGAAAGATACATCTGGCTGCTACCCACAATCTTCATGTTTCACGACATGGAAGAGATTATAGGCATGAGGAAATGGCTATCCGGGCATTACGACGACGTTGTTGCCCGTATTCCGATGGCAAGGAAGTTTCTTGAGCCTTTAAGAGATATTTCGACCGCAAGGTTTGCCGCCGCCGTTTACGAGGAGCTGATAGTCTTTATCATAATCTGTTTGCTGGCAGATGCAACCGACATTCCGTTCTTCGACGGAGTGTGGCTCGGCGCATTCATCGGGTTTGCGGTGCATCTGATGGTGCATCTGGTTCAGGCGGTAGTTGTCAGAGGGTACGTGCCGGCTCTCATCACGAGCCTCATCAGCCTTCCGCCAAGCGCGTACATCATTTACAGGTCGTGGCAAGGCATTGAGATGGGCACATCGGCTGCCATCGGAACAGCCGTCGGAATCGTCTTTCTTGCAGCAAACTTGTTAATCATTCATCACTTCATGAAAGCAGAATAAAGACAAGCGTTTCCTGCCATTATAAACTGATTTTTCATATTTAATGAGAGCATTGTGCTAATTTTTGTATTAATGCAAACTCCCTTGGATCTACATATCCGTCACATTCTGCCATACGTTTGAATAGCCTATTTGCATACTCTTTTGTTTCTATAGAAAAGAAACAATACTCTTTATACAATTCGTCAAATGACAAATCATCCATGTGGTCAAATTCACTAATTTCTAATTGAAATTCCTCAAAAACACTATCAAGAAGCTGAATTTCAGCTGGATTTAAAATATTATCAGCCTTCATAATCTGAGAAAGTATACAGAATATGACTCTCTTCTCTGCTATATTTAATTGGTTTATCATTGTCTTATATTTGTTTGAAAGAATGAATGATATTTTGTATTTCCAACATTCAAGATAAAGAGATTACATTTAGCCCTTGTCAGAGCAGTATAAATCAAAGCAGGAATGTTCTCTCTTTCTTGAATATAATAACCATCGTACCTATCATTAACCGACATTTCTGGTTGCAGAATCAAAATAACCGATTCGGATTCCCACCCTTTGAAGCTATGTATGGTAGACAATTTCATATCATCTGTATCAGTCGTGAAATGAGTTTTAGCCGCACGACGTATTTCTTTCAAATCTTTTTGGAATAGACTAGGACTAGTCTGTGCCCGTCTTAGTTCTTCATATTCACTGGCAGTTTCAAAGTTTGTCATACACCTACAGTCTTTCGTGGTATAGCATTTTTCAATGTCTCTAAGTACGTTGATAGACTCAGCCATAACAACTACGTTTCGAGTATTCAGGCTAAATTCCTGCAAAATCCATCTTATGTTTTGACATAATAGAGAAGCGTTAGTGTCTGGAGAAACATTCCAATACTTTATCCAGTAAGTTTCAAAAACTAATTCATTTTGAATATTTAATGCAGAGATTTCACTGTCAACAAAGGCTCTTGCAAACCTATGTGAAAGAGAGGCAATCTCTGGATTTATAATACGCATTGATAGCCTTTCACTCATTTCATTCCATCTACCTGAAAATGTTGGTATTGATGGCATCTTCGTTTCGATCTCCATCTGTCGATCATATATATTTTGTTCTCCATCACCAAATACGGAAACAGTTCCGTCAGGTGTTAGGAAGTAAGAGATTATAGACGTCAACCATTCAGTTTTAAAATCCTGCACCTCATCAATGATAATCGTCTTATACTTATCAATCCTACCATCACATGAAGCAAAGAAATTTGGATTATCAAAATCCGATAAACTTATTATTTTTACTGAGTATCTATTTGCCATAGATACAAAAAATTGGTGATAGTTTGCTATTTCGAACTTAGATGTTGAGAAATCAGCGGGCACCTGATTAATCCTCATTCTTATATATTGTATCAAGGAAATATTAAATGTCAATATCAGCACCTTATCTCCTGTCTGTAAATGTTTTTCAACGGCTCTATTAGCAACCGATTGCGTCTTACCACAACCAGCCACACCTTTAACACGAAGTCGGTTATTATCACTCCTAACTATATTTTTTTGCCTGTCAGTAAGATGGAAATTTGTATCTCCTTCTGTATAAGGATGCCAATGCCCAACGATAATCTTGACAAGTTCGTCAATATAATCGAACTTTAAGCCATTTACATGTGTCCCCTCAAAAACATCACTAAAATTATCCGAAGGGTATAGTTGTATGAGATAATCGTAGCCTCGACTTGTATTTTTTCTGTCTGATATTATGTCTTCAATTTTTCCAGCCACCTCCTCCCTACTTGCATTGGGAAAGTAAAGGGCTGTTTTGACACAGCCATATACGCTTTTGTTTATAATTGAATCTATCTTAATGGATTTTAGATGAGTGTTGAAAATGTAACTCTTAATATTTTCGATGCGCTTAAAATCATCTTCCAATGCGGAGATATCATAACAGACATTTACCAATATAATACCACGACTAATATTTGTCATTAGAACATCGGTTGTATCAATACCTATAGATGGACGTATAAAAACATTAAAAAGGCTCGAACATTCATTTTTGACCTTATTATAGAAATATAGTGCCGAATCATTAACAACACCTCTAAGACATTCAACTGAATATTCATAATCATCTCTATGCGTATTGTCACTGGCAACTTCAACATAGGTTTCATTCAAATGTTCTTTTCTATAGTGTACAAAACATCTTGTTTCACAACTATAGGGATGATGAGTTTTCTGAGTATAACCATAGCAGTATGACTCAATACTCGAAAAGTATGAAGATGGATTGAAGTAGCCGCAGAAGTCCTTGATTCGAGTGTTATTTGAAAATTTTGGTCCAATACAAATCATGTAGTTAACATTGGCTAACGAGGCTGTTTTGTGAGCTATCCACTGTAGGCTAAGACTGTGTATATCGAGTATGTTGGAGAAAAGATTTATACTTACAGCAGAATTGCAATTGACTTCATCCATGTGGCCATTAATGTCAGAAGGAATAAGTTTCTCAACTGCCTTAACCTTAACACCGGGACCCACATTTTGGGAAACCCATTTCCTTGCTCTTTCGAGTGCGATATGAGAGGGCTCTATAAGTGTAATTGCATTCAACCGACCAAGAAGATTTCTTTCTCGCAGAAATTCAAGGAGAGTGAGAGATGCTATTCCCTGGCCACATCCCCAATCAAACACCTCAAAATTATGACTTCTAATTTCATCATCTGTGTTTCTGCATGGAAAATTCTGCAAGGCAGCCCTACACTTAACGATATGCATTTCACCATAGGCGGCAATGTATCCGTCAAGTTCAGTTTCTGATTGAAGAACTTTTCTTCCATGTTCGGTTAAGTCCCAAGGATGACTTTTCCATTCATTGGGTAGTCGATTGTAACACTGCTCTACTATTCTATGAACTTCCATCATACAATACTTTCGTTATAAGGGTTGTTCTTATGCTTTTGAAAATTTTCTAAAGCCGTTGCTTTATTCGTGTTGGCATAGCAGTATTCGCAAAGATGTGGACAGGTGTTGTATTCACCGATGTCCTTAGAGGCCATGCACTCACAGAAAGGTCGCTGTCCCTGATCTTTCTTATGCTTACTGATAAAGTAATGGTTATTAGGCAACAGTATGGCTCCCTCAGGTAATTTGGTATCACCAAACAAAGAAGGAGAAGGGACATCCTCTATCTTCACCTTCATGAATTCCATCAGCTTCTTGTCATCCCATGCAAGGCGGGTGATAAGGTCACCATCTATACAGCGGTTGTGCTGGATGCCATATTTTGCAATGTCTATTTTCTCACCACATGTCGCCAGTTGGAAGTTCCAGCCTCGTTCACGATTCATAGCGGACAGTCTGTCAGCAAAGATTTCCATTTGCTTTGTATCCCATTCATGATATGGAATGCCATTCACTTCAAGGTTATGCTTAACTTTTCTATACGTGCCAATATCAGCATAACTGAATACCAACTTCTCAGTATAATCTTTCAGCTGGTCACCAATGTTTTGAACTTTCTGAAGCAAATCGTCAACAGATATGTTATCAGTCAGTATCATTGGGTCAAATCGCCAGATGACTGCGCCCTTTCCAAGCTGCTCTGCAAGTAATTTGAATGTCTCTATACGCGTAGCAAGAGTAGGAACTTTCTCCAGTTTTTCTTTTTCATAGTCATTTAATGTGTACTGTATATAGCACTTAATGTTCCGTTTTCTGAGTATATGTAAATAAGCCAACAATGGACGTGGATTCTTCGACCAAAATACAATGAAGCGTGTATAATCGTATGAAACATACGACTTCACCCCATTAAATGGATTCGTCCACGCAGAATAACCTTTTTCAAGGCGATAAAAAAACCAATCTGCATAGAAAGCTGGTATATCTGTGCTTCTACTTGCAGAAATTATTGTAGGAGCTTGCATCGAAACAATAGTACCATCCTTTATCGCTTTTTCTATCTTAGTCCAATTTGCCATAATGCATAAAAAAACAGTTTTGGTTCGTCTGTGCGACTTTGAAATACTCAGCTATACAATAAAATGCTTTTTAAGAGTATCCCGGTAGTCACTCATACCAAAAAAATCAAAAATCCCACATATTTAAATATAAATATTTCAAGTTAAACGAGTTGAAAATTCGTTAGTAAATGCTATTAAACAGGGATTTCCGAATGTCACGGAAAAATTAGGAACTTTGAAGTACCAATAAAAAGATACTAAG
>Ga0256870_1000450_pt1 | contig 15137 bp, 5 predicted proteins | sample RumenRJG_06RNA_FD_186079 | JGI IMG/M metagenome (GOLD analysis project Ga0256870, IMG submission 186079) | Metatranscriptome of bovine rumen microbial communities from Lethbridge, Alberta, Canada - Rumen RJG_06 (Metagenome Metatranscriptome) | ecosystem: Host-associated > Mammals > Digestive...
ATTAAAAAGAAAGGTACACGCTTTCTATCTTAAAGCTGCTGTCTTAACAATGCTGCTGACATTGTTTTGTGGCGTGCTTCAAGTAAAAGCGCAGAACAGGCAGATTTCTGGTACGGTTACCGACGAAAACGGTGACCCAATCCCAGGTGTTACCGTGTTGGTAGAAGGTACCACAGCGGGAACAATTACCGACTTGGACGGTAAGTATCAACTTAACGTTGATGAGGGTGCGAAACTAGTTTTCTCGTACATCGGTTACGAAACAATGACAATGCCCGCATCAAACAATTTAACTGTAACACTTCACGAGCAGGCTGCTGAGCATGAGGAAATCGTGATTGTAGGTTACGGTCAACAGAAAAAAGCCTCTGTCGTAGGTGCGATTGTTCAAACAACAGGTGAAACCTTGCAGCGAGCTGCCGGCGTTCCTGATTTGGGACAAGCTCTTACCGGTAATTTGCCGGGTCTTGTTACAATGCAGTCTACCGGTATGCCGGGTGAAGAAAATCCGGATATTATTGTCCGTGGTTCCAGCTCTTGGAACTCTTCAGCTCCTCTCGTTCTTGTTGACGGTATTGAACGTCCTATGAATAGTGTAGACGTTTCTTCTGTAGCAAGTATTTCCGTATTGAAAGACGCTTCAGCAACGGCTATTTACGGTGTGAAAGGTGCTAACGGTGTTATTATTATTACTACAAAACGTGGTAATGAAGGTCGCGCACAAATCAATGCTTCAGTTTCCTCTACTATGAAAGTTGTCAGCAAACTTCCTGGTAAATTGGACTCATACGATGCTCTTATGGCCAGAAACATGGCTATCGAAAACGAACTTAATATTGAACCCGATGGTTGGGCTAATATTGAGAATCAGTTGTTTATTAACAATTATCGTAATACTGATCCTAATGCTACAGACGAATATGGTAATCTTCTTTCTGAGCGTTATGCAAACGTTGATTGGCAGGATGAACTTTTCAAATCTCATGCGATGGCTTACAATGCTAATGTTAACATCGCCGGTGGTAGCAAATTCGTTCGTTATTACTCTTCTATCGACTGGACCAATGAACAAGATATGTTCAAGAAATTTGATAACAAACGTGGATATCAGTCTGGTTATGCTTACAACCGTGTAAATGTTCGTTCTAACCTTGACTTTAATATCACTAAAACTACAGTATTGAAAACAAACCTTGCTGGTAGTGTTGGTTTGCAAAATACTCCTTGGTCTAATAACAGTGCCTCAAGTCTTGGTGATTGGTCACTTTCTCAACAGTGGGCTGGTGCATATAACATCGCTCCTAATATTTTTGTTCCTCAATATTCTGATGGTGCTTGGGGTGCTAACTTAGGTTGGGCTTCATCTTTCACTAATGCTACTAACTCAGTTCAAAGTATGGCGTATGGTGATGGTGCTAACAAAACTACTACTACAAACATTCAGACAGACGTAATTCTTGAACAAGATTTGAAGTTTATTACTGAAGGTTTGAGTTTAACAGGTACAATTTCTTGGGACAACCGTTTCACTGAAAAAGAGCGTGGTGTAACAGACCTTTATCACAGTCCTCTTACAAAGATTATTGACCCTCACACCGGTTTGGCAACTTACAAACCATCTGATGCTATTGATGATGTAAACAAATATGACTATGCAGATCCTGTAGAGTGGACAACTGCTAGTGGTAATATCAATCACTGGACTGCAAGGCCTTACAGAAATCTTAACTATTCAGTTCGTTTGAATTGGAATCGTACATTAAACAAGAAACACAATATTACAGCAATGGGTTTGTTTGAACGTCAAGAACAAACAAATGGTTCAGAAATTCCTCGTTTGCGTGAAAACTGGTGTTTCCGTGTAACTTATAACTACGATAACAGATACTTTATTGAATACAACGGTGCTTACAACGGTTCAGAAAAATTTGCTGATAAAAACCGTTTCGCATTCTTCAATTCAGGAGCTTGGGGTTGGACAATTTCTAATGAAGCATTTATGGATAATCTCCGTGAAAGCGGTATAATCGATAACCTTAAACTTCGTGGTTCTTACGGTGAAATCGGTGATGACTCATACGGTGGATGGGACAACAATAAACGTTGGCTTTATGTTTCTACATGGGGTATGGGCGGCAACGCTTTGATGTACGAATCTCCTGATGAAGATAACTTGAGCAGTATCTATCAGTTTTATACTGAAAAAACAGTAGGTAATGAAGATGTTCATTGGGAAGTTGTTAGAAAATTCAATATTGCTTTGGATTTCTCATTCCTTAAAGGTATGTTCCGTGGTAGCTTCGATTTGTTCCGCGATCATCGTACAGACATCCTTATTGGTGGAGGCGATCGTTCTATTCCTATTTATTTTGGTATGGATGCTCCTACAGCTAACCTTGGTGAAGTTAAGACAAAAGGTTATGAATTTGAACTTAAATTTAACAAAGAAATTGAGTCAATTAAAGGTCTTGATTTTTGGGCTAACTTTAGTTTGACACACGCTGAAAATAAAACTATCAAACGTGAGGATAAAGAGTTATTGCCTTCATATCGTAAACAAGCCGGTTTTGCTATCGGTCAGACACGTTCTTTTATTGATAACGGATTTATGCAGACATACGATGATATTTATGCAAGTCCTAGATATGAAGTTGATGCTAATAAAACTCTTCCGGGCGATTATTACATCATAGATTTCAATGGTGATGGTAAAATTAACAGCGATGACAATGCACCAATTTATTACTCAAATGTTCCTCAAAATACATACAATGCAACATTGGGTGTTAACTACAAAGGTTGGGCTGCATTTGTTCAGTTCTATGGTGTAACCAATGTAACTCGTGACGTAGCTCTTGGTTCATTCGGTAACAACAAGATGGACAATGTTTACGATAATGGTACATGGTGGGCTGCTGATCATGATAACGCTGATATTACAACACCTCGTTATAATTCTCAAACAGCAAACAGATATGCTACTCAATATCTTTACGATGGTTCATATATTCGTTTGAAGAGTGCTGAAATTTCTTATACATTCAATACTTTGAAAGTTGGAAATTACAAATTCAATAACGTAAAAATTTATTTGAACGGTAATAACCTTTGGGTATATACAAAAATGCCTGATGACCGTGAATCAAACCTTTCAGGTGTAGGTTATCAAGGACAATATCCTACTGTAAAGAGATTTACCTTAGGTTTGAAATTCTCATTGTAAAAAAACGTAAAAAAGATTATGAACAAATTAAAAAATATATTTTTCGGTTTGTCTTCAGCGATACTTCTTGGAGCTGCTTCGAGTTGTACCGATTATTTGGACAAAGAGCCGGACTCTGATGTTTCGACAGAAGCTGCTTTTCAAAATTTTAAAAATTTTCAAGGCTTTGTCGAAGAAATATATAACAATATCCCTCACAAAGAAGTTAACTATTGGGAAACTGCTTTCAACTGGGGTGAAGATGAATATGTAAACACAAAAGCTCAGCATCTTTTAACACGTCCTATGGATGGAGGTAACTTCCGTGCATGGTTCGGTGAAGGTGGTGCATGGGGTGGTAGTTATTTTTACAAAAATGATATTAACCGTACTGACCAAAACCGTATGCATCACCACATTTGGCAAGATGCTTTTTATTGCATTCGCAAAGCTAACTTGGGTCTTGCTAATATGGATCTTCTTGTAGATGCAACTCAAGAACAGAAAGATGCTATTAAAGGTCAGCTTTTGTTTTTCCGTGCATGGTGGCAAGAAGAACTTATGATTTATTTAGGTGGTATTCCTTACGTTGATACACTTCTTGATGGTAGTGAAAGACTTGCTCGTCCTTCATTCAAGGAATGTGCACAGAAAGCAGCAAAAGATTTTGGTGAAGCTGCTAAATATCTTCCTAATGATTGGGATAAAAGTTCTGCAGGTGCCGCAACTTACGGCAAAAATGGTATCAAAATTACAAAAGCAACTGCTCTTGCATATCAAGGTAAGATGTTGTTGTATGCTGCAAGTCCTTTGTCAGTAAATGGAGCTCAAGTAGGTGGTTCAAAAACATATTCTTACGATACTGAACTTGCAAAAGAAGCTGCTGAAGCTTTGGGAGAATGTCTTTCTCTTGTAGAAAGCGGTCAAACTCCATACAAATTGGCTGAATACAATTATTCTTCAGTGAAGAATCTTACAGACCATGTACAGACATCTACAAACAATTATGATGATATCTTCTACACTGTAAATCAGAACTGGAAACAACCTGGAGGAAAAGAGGCTATGATGCGTGGTACTCCATTTTCTCAAGAGAACTCTGCAAGATGGGGTTTCTGTGTAAACTGGGGTCCTCAAGTTAATGGTCTTGCCGGCGGTGGTGCTGTTATTTGTCCTACAGCCAACTATGTTGATTATGCTTACGGTATGAAAAACGGTTTGCCATTGGATGATCCTAATTCAGGATGGGATCCTTCTCATCCGTTTAAAGATCGTGACCCGCGTTTTTATCATGACATCATTTTCGATGGTGTACAATATATTCTTAAAGATGCTTCTGCATCAGACGTAAAAGATTATGTATATGTTAGATTGGATGATGCTGGTAAAGATGAAGCTAACGGCTCTATGAGAGATGAACTTTTGGGTTCTGTAACAGGTTATTTTGAACAGAAACTTGTTCCTCACCAATGTAACAAAGTTGACCAATGGGCTGATTTATGGAATGTTGCATTTTCAGTTTATTTGCCATATTTGCGTCTTGCAGATGTATACTTGATGTATGCAGAAGCAGGTTCAGCTGCAACAGATTGTAAATCAAGTGACTATAGCGCAAGTTCATGCAGTCTTACTGCTGTAGAAGCAGTTAACAAAATTCGTGAAAGAGTAGGAGTTGACCCGGTTTCCGGTAAATATCTTAGCGGTACAGATTTTATGGATTGTGTTCGTCGTGAACGTGCTTGCGAGCTTGCATTCGAAGGTTTCCGTTTCAATGACCTTCAACGTTGGTTGTTGCTTACAGAAGCTCCGTATACCGAAAAGCGTGCTGCTTCGTTCCAGCGTGTTGAAAATGCTGAATGGTATACTAAGAATGATCCATCTCAAGCAGAAGTTACTAATTACAACACTGATAAGGTTATTGTAAAACGTTCATACACTGCTAAACATTATTGGTTCCCATTCAGAGATGATGAAGTTTATCTTTACAATGATTTCTATCAAAATCCTGGCTGGTAGTCTTTTATAAATTAATACAATTGCAATTAAGAAAAATTGACAATTAAATAGCAAAAGAAAACATGAATAAATTAAAAATATATTTAACGGCATGTTCCTTAGCGGCAATCAATTCTGGTGCTATTGCAGCTACAAGTGTTGATGTCAACACTGAGTTTCACGCAGTAAGCAGCATTTCAGCCGTTGAAGACAATATTACCGTAACCGGAAAAGTAAAAGGTAACGATGGTAATCCTTTGCCTGGTGTTACTGTTTCCGTTAAAGGCTCTTCAAATGGAACTATTACCGATGCTGATGGTATTTTTTCAATTGAAGTTCCTGAAAATGGCGAATTGATTTTGTCTTATGCAGGATATTTAGCTCAAACAGTTTCTATAAACGGTACCAAGGATTTGGGCGTTATTGTTCTTGAATTGGATGATAATAAAATTGTTCATACAGCTTTCAAGGATGAAAAAGCAGATGAAATTCTTGGTGGTGTTTCATACGTTAATATCGATGAAATTATTGATAAAAACTATTTTAATTACACATTGGATAATCTTTACACTTTTGTAAGTGGTTATAATGTTAATACTTTGTGGGGTTATTCAGGTGTATTGTCAATAGTTGATGGTGTACCTCGTGATTTGGATAATGTAAAACCGGACGAAATCGAGAGTATTACTTTTATGAAAGGTGCTCAAGCTGTAGTTCTTTATGGTAGTGCAGGTTCCAAAGGTGCTATTCTTATTACAACAAAACGTGGTAAACAGCAAGATATGAAGATTTCTGTTCGTGCTAATACCGGTGTTTATGTTGATAAGTCATATCCGGAATATCTTGGTGCAGCTGAGTATATGACATATTACAATCAAGCTCGTGCTAATGATGGTCTTGATCCGCTTTACACAGATGAGCAGATTTACAATACTGCAGTCGGTACTAACCCGTATCGTTATCCGGATGTAGATTTTTACTCTTCTGATTATATCAGCAAATATAGCAACCGTACAGAAGTTGCTGCTGAAATTAATGGTGGTAACAAGTTTGCACGTTATTATTCTAACGTTGGTTATTACGGTTCTAATGATAATTTGAAGTTTGGAGAAGGTGCTAATTTATCAACTAATCGTTTTAGTATTCGTGGTAATGTTGATATGAATTTTAATGATTATATCTCTGCAGCAGTTGATGCAAACGTTACGATGTATAATAACGGTGGTTATGTAACAAATAATGGTTCTTATTTTGAAGCAGCTTCAAAATGGAGACCTAACAGAATTTCGCCATTTATCCCAACTTCTTACATTAATGAATATGCAACAGAAGCACAGGATCTTATTTCGCTTACTGATAATATTTATGATGGACAGTTTTTAGCCGGTTCTTCTACAGACCAGACAAACGTTTTTGCTGACTTGCTTTATGCAGGTAAAACAAAATCAACTATTCGTCAGTTTCAGTTTGACTTGCGTCTTGACTTCAATCTTTCTAAGTTGTTGAATGGTCTTTCTTTCCATACAATGGCCGCTATGGACTACAATACAGCGTATAGTACAAATTATACTAATAAATATGCCGTATTTGTTCCTACATGGACTAATGTGAATGGTAAAGATGAAATCATCAGTCTTGAAAAGATTAATGAAGATAGAAAATCAGGTGTACAAAACATCAATGCACGTTACAACAACCGTATAACAGCATTCTTTGCACACTTTGATTACAACCGTGTATTCGGTCAACACACTATCAACTCGATGTTGCTTGCTAACGGTTCACAAAACGAAGTGACAGGTAATTATCATTCAGCTAGTAATGTAAACCTTGGTTTTGATTTCCACTACGATTTTGCTAAACGTTATTTTGCAACATTTACTGCTGCTTTGCCTTATTCTGCTAAAATGGAAGAAGGCTCAAGAGCAGGATTCTCTCCTTCATTATCTTTGGGATGGAATATTTCTAATGAAGCTTTCTTCAATAAAGGTTTGATTTCTAACCTTATGTTGAGTGTAAGTGCAAGCGATATCAGTCAAGATCAGGATATCGATGGTTACTTCAATTACTTAGGTATCTATGCTATCGGTTCTTATGTAACTTGGGGTGCTTCAGGTAACCAAAACGGTTTCCAGAGCAAACAAGCTGCTAACCCTAACTTTGGATTTATTCATCGTAAAGAACTTTCTGCTAACTTGAAACTCGGAATGTTGAACAACGATTTAACATTCGATTTCTCTGCATTCTCTAGTCTTACAACTGGTCTAGTTTATCAGCCAACAGGACTTTATCCGTCATATTTCTCTTACAATGGTTCAAGTTTTATTCCTAATTTGAATTACAATGAAGATCTCCGTCAAGGTTTTGACCTTGGTGTTAAATTCCGTAAACAAATTGGTGAAGTAAAACTTATCGCCGGTATCAATGGAACCTATGTTTCTGTAAAAGCTAACAAACGTGATGATTCACAATATGCTGATGAGTATCAGTATCGTCAAGGTACAAAACTTAATACTTATTGGGGATATGAATGTCTTGGTTATTTCAAAGACGCTGATGATATAGCATCATCTCCATCACAAGCTTCTTTTGGTCAGGAAATTAAACCAGGAGATCTTAAATACAAAGATCAAAATGGTGACGGAATGATTGATAACAAAGACATGGTAGACCTTGGTAAAGTAAACGGTTGGCAGTATGGAGCACCTTATACATTGGGTGTTAATGTATCTGCTTCTTATAAGAACTTTACTCTTTATGTTTTGGGTATTGCTCAAACAGGTTCTTATTCTATGATTAACAGTAGTTATTATTATCCGAGTGCTGATGATAAATATTCTGCAAATGTTCGTAATACTTGGACTCCAGAAAATCCAAATGCAGAATATCCACGTCTTACTACATCAAACGGAGCTAATAACTATCAATCATCAGATTTCTGGTTGAGAAAGACTTCTTATTTCGACATTACAAGAGTACAGCTTACATACGATTTGCCTGCTTCATTATTCCAGAACGTTAGATTTTTGTCTGGTGCTTCTGTTTATGTTAGCGGCAGCAATTTGCTTACAATATCTAAAGATAGAGAAAGACTTGAACTCAATGTAGGTACTAATGCTCAAACTCGTTTTTATAATTTAGGTGTTAAAGTTAACTTCTAACAATTATTTTTAAAATGAAATTTAATAAAGCTTATATAATTCCATTGTTGGCTGTTGCAGGTTTCTTCGGTTCTTGCGATGACATGTTTGAACCTGCCATCGAAAACAATCAGGAACTTGAGGATATCTACGATAATCCTAAAGAGGCGCAGGGGCTTATCGGTCAGGTTTATTCGTTAGTTGGTGGTGTTTATCTTACATCTCCTGGCAGCGATCTGGCTACCGATGATGCTGTTACCAACCAAGTAAATAGTAGTTGGACTACAATGGCTATCGGCGGTTGGAGAGCTGAGATGAATCCGGTTTCAGTTTGGAATACATGTTATGCCGGTATTCATTACTGCAACCTTTTCCTTGAAAATGCTGATAAAATCACATGGGTAAAAGATGATGAAAAGTTGAACAAGATGTACTGCGACCGTTTTAAGGCTGAAGCATACGCTTATCGTGCATTGTTCCATTTCAAAGCTCTCGAAGCTCATGCCGGTTATAGTGGTGGTACTCTTATGGGTGTTCCTATTCACGACAAGTATGAAACTGAAGGAAACTATATTCAGACCCGTTCTACATTCAAGGCTTGTTATGATTTTATTATGAACGATTTTAATGAGGCTCTCAAATATATTCCTTATCAATTTGGCGATGCTCAAGATGAGGCTTCTGTTCCTGACAACCTCAAAGATATTGTCGTAAAAAATCAAGACGGTACTATTAATTTTTCTGCATATAACCGTGTATATGGTGTTCAAAATGTTGGTAAAATTGATGGCAAAATCATTGGTGCTATAAAATCTCAAATGGAATTGCTCGCTGCATCTCCTGCTTATCAATCTGCTAATACAGGTTGTGATTGGACTGTAGCCGCAAAAGATGCGTTCGAGGTTTTGAAAGCTGCTGGTAAGAATCCTTCTAATTTATCATCTACCGGTTGGTATTGGTATGATTGCACCGAAGGTAGCGACAATATTGACGAATTCAAACGTGCTGACGGTGTTCATACTGAATTGCTTTGGCATAATTACGACAATGGTGAATCTAACACTCTTGAATTGGATTGTTATCCTCCATCTCTTTATGGTAGCGGTATGATCAATCCTACTCAAAATCTTGTAGATGCATTCCCTATGGCAAACGGTTATCCTATCACTGATGAAAACAGTGAATATGATCCTTCAAATCCGTTTGTCGGTCGTGATCCGCGTCTTGCTAAGTATATTATTTACAACGGTAATACAATTGGTGTTAATGACAAAGTTATCTCTGTTGTAATGCCTGCTGCCGGTGAATCTAATATTGATGCTAACAATCAGGAAGCAAGCAAATCAACAAAAACCGGTTATTACCTCAAAAAAATGCTTCGTTCAAAAATCAATCTTGATCCTTCTTCAAGAGGTAAATCTAAACATCTTGGAGCAAGAATTCGTTACACTGAGATTTTCTTGAACTTCGCTGAAGCATCAAATGAAGCTGTTGGACCTAATTCTTTGGTTGAAGGTGCTGATTTTTCTGCTTACGATGTTATCAAAGCAATCCGTGCTCGTGCCGGTATAGCTGCTGATGATCCATATCTTGAATCTATAAAAGGTGATCAAGATAAGATGCGTGAACTTATCCGTAATGAACGTCGTCTTGAACTCTGTTTTGAAAACCATCGTTTCTGGGATCTTCGTCGTTGGAAAGTAGAATTACCTGTTCTCAACGAAACAGCAAAGGGTGTTACCATTACAGAAAATTCTGATAAGACCCTCAATTATACTTACGGTGATGTTGAACAACGTAATTACAAAGATTACCAGTATTTTGGTCCTATACCTTACAGCGAATGTTTGAAATTTAGCGAACTTGCTCAAAACGACGGCTGGTAGTAGTTAATTCATTTTATAAAATTATATTTAATTGACGGATACTTTGGTATCCGCCAATTAATATTGATAACAAAGATTTTTTAAGACATAGATTTATGAAAAATTTTTATAAATACATTTCGCTTTCTGCTCTCGCTTTGTCAGCAGGTCTTTCTGCTTGTCATAATGGTGACATCGAATTTGACGATTATGAAGGTGGAATTTCAGTATATTTCCCAAGACAAACTCCGGTTAGAACTTTGGTAATGGGTGAAGATACCTATAATACAGATCTTGATAATGCACATAAGTGCAAAATCTCTACAACTATGGGTGGTTCTTACACAGGTAAAAATATCGAAGTGTATGTCGCTGTTGATGAATCACTGTTGAATAATATCTATAATCAAGAAACAGGAGAGAAAGTTGAATCAATGCCTAAAGAATATTATTCACTTTCTTCTACAACAATGGATTTCGCCGGTTCAATGGTAGGTTCTATCGAAGTTTCTCTTTCTGATGCTTTCTTCGAAGATCCGAAATCAGTTGCTGGTCAATACGTTATTCCTTTAAGTATACAAGGTGTTATGGGTGCTGATACTATTCTTTCTGGTTCATACGATCATGAAGTTTATAGTTCAGATCCTCAACGTACTAACGCTGAGGCATGGAGAATTGTTCCAATGGATTATACACTTTTCTGTATCGACTATATTAGCAAATATCATGGTTATTTCATGCGTCGTATTACAAGTTTTAACGGCGAAGATTCTATCCATGTTGCTGAATTGCCAGAATTGCCGGGTTATCCTGTAGCGGTTAGCAATTATCGTTATCAGCAAGGTACTGATTCTATTCGTAAGTACTATATCAGAAATGCTAACGAACCTATTGTTAACACACAGACAATCAATCTTAATGAGGTATCATACGTAGCAGAACTTAATAACGAGAAATATTCTCTTGTTCTTAATTTTGCTACCGGTAAAATTTCTGCTCCGGAAGATGCAAAATATACAGTTGATGGTACTTGCGCTTACAAGGACCACTCAGAAATCAAAGCTTGGGGTAACAAAGATCGTGATGGTATGTACCTCGATTATACAGTAACATCCGCTGATGGAATTTCAATTCCTGTTAAAGAAACTCTAGTGCTTCAGCGTCGTGGCGTTACTGTAAAGGATTTTAATATTGTATATAAAGAATAATGTTGTTGTCTTACTAACATTTTAAAACAATTATTATGAATAAGTCTAAATATTTTATACCGGCACTTGCATTGGGACTTTTGTCCTCTTGTGCCGACGACCTGACTAAGGGTTATGTGGTAGAGCAACCATTATCTCTTCAGGTTCAAGAAGAGCTCAATAGTCTTGACCCTTTGAAGTCATACAAGACTGCTCCAAACCTCTCTCCTAATTTCAAATTAGGTGGTGCACTTACAGCAACAGATTTTGTAAAAGGAGGTAATATCGGAGCTCTTGCAGTAGCCAACTTCGATGAAATCGTTGCCGGCAATGCAATGAAGTATTCTTCTTGTGTTGATGACAAGGGTGTTATGAATTTTACAACTGTAGAGGATTTCGTAAAAGCAGCAGAAAAAGCTAGTATTGGTATTTACGGTCATACTCTTGCTTGGCACTCTCAACAGCGCCCTAAATACTTGACTTCTTTGCTTAAAGACAAAGAACCTATAATTGAAGCGTCTGATGATAATGAAGTTAAAACCATAGAGGATTTCTCTATTGATTATTCTACTATGTCAAAATACGAAATGTGGCATGGTGGTGATCTTGGTGAAGATGGTCATATACGTATTTCTAGTGAAACCGATGGAGATATAGATTATCAAATTCAAGCAACAGATGGTGTTTTAAAAATTACTAATTACGTAGTTGCTAACGCTAGTACATGGCGTGTACAATATTTTGTTGCTGATGGTTTGACTTTAAAAGGAGGTCAAAAATATACTTTGACTTTTGAAGTTAAATGTGATGAAGAGACAGATATTAATGGTTTTATCGGTCCATGGGGTAAACATGCTGACTTCAAGTTGCCGGTAACAAAAGAATGGGAGAAAAAATCTGTAGTTGTTACAACTAATGAAGAAGCTGAAGGCACTTTCCATATTGGTTTTCAATCTGGACATATTCTTGGTGATCTTTGCTTTAAAAATTTGGTTGTTACTCATGAAGAAGTTTCTGCTGGAATTATTAAATCATGGGAAGAAACTCTTGTTAATGGAGATTTAACAGGAGATGATTTTGAAACAAGTTTTGGAGCTTCTGGATATACTGGTGAATTAGTTACTACCATAGATGGAGAAAAAGTATTGCAAGTGTCTTCTCCTGGTACTGAAGCAGACGATTGGAGATGTCAATTATTTATTGCCTCTACAAAAAAATTCAATCCTGATGATAAAATCAGAATTTCTATTGATGTAAAAGCTGATAAGGCTTCTAATAGTTCATGCTCTACTCAAGCACAGTCTGCTAAGGGTGACTATAATTACTGGAGTTTTGCCGGTGGTATTGATTTTACTACTGAATGGAAAACTTGGACCAAAACTCTTGATGTTACCGAAAGAATGTGTGCCAAAGGTGAGGATGGAAAAGAGGATTATCATGTTGTATATCTTGGTGCTATGGCTATTAACCTTGGTAAACAAGGTCAAGAAAATACATTCTATTTCAAGAATTTGAAATGGGAAGTTGAAACTGAAATTCTTCCTGAGGGTACTGAACCTATTCCTTTGACCGAAGAAGAAAAGAAAGATACTTTGACTTGGGCTTTGGGTAACTGGATTGAAGGTATGATGGAAGCAACTAACGGTTATGTAAAAGCTTGGGACGTTGTTAACGAACCAATTGCTGGTAACGGTGACGATGGAGAAGGTTTCTATACTCTTCAACATGGTACAGCTAATGATGATGGTATCGGTGGAAATTCTGATGTATTCTTCTGGCAAGATTATTTGGGAGACCTTGACTATGTTCGTACTGCTGTAAGTCTTGCAAGAAAACACTTCAAAGGTGATGCTTCAGATCTTAAACTTTTCGTCAATGATTACAATCTTGAATCTGATTGGGATGATAATCATAAGTTGAAATCTCTTATTCACTGGGTTGAAAAATGGGAAGCTGACGGTGTTACAAAGATCGATGGTCTTGGTACACAAATGCACATCTCTTGTTACGAAGATGAGACAACTCAAGAGTCTAAAAAAGAACACATCGCTAAGATGTTTGAACTTATGGCTGCAACAGGTAAACTCATTAGAGTTTCAGAACTTGATATGGGTTATGTAACAAAAGATGGAACTTCACTTCAAACTGAAGAACTTACAGAAGCTCAACATCAACAGATGGCTGATCTTTACAAATATGTTGTTAAGACATACTTGGAAAAAGTTCCGGCAGCTCAGCAATACGGTATCTGTCAGTGGTGTTTAACCGATTCTCCAAAATCTTCTTCTTGGAGAAAAGGACAGCCTACAGGTCTTTGGACAGAAAAATTTATCCGCAAGGTAACTTTCAAAGGTTTCGCTGAAGGTTTGAGCGGTAAATAATTAATTGCTTTGCATATAAACATTGATCCGACGTTAAGTTGGTGATGTAACAAGCATCGCCAACTTCGTCGGATTTTTTTTTCTTTCCAAAAATTCGTTACTGTTTATAATCGGAAAAGCTTTCTGTATTGAGCAAAATTTAACATAAATTGCTTTCTGTATTGAGCAAATTTTTCTTATTTTTGCTTTCTGTAAAAAGCAAATTCTTATGGATATATTATTCGACAAACAAGAAATAATGCTCAGAACTACGAGCATGAATTTTGTAAGAAGTTTTATGCAATGCGTAAACTGGTCAGCACCAATGATTTGTATACGTGGAGCAAGAGGTGTGGGTAAATCTACACTTCTAAGACAATACATCAAACAGAATTTTAATCCCGGTAGTCAAGAAGCTTTGTATTGCTCGCTTGATTGGGTTTATTTTAGCGGACATTCAATTTTGGAAGTAGCAGAAAAATTTTATAAGATCGGCGGAAAACTGTTGGTTTTAGACGAAGTTCACAAATACGAGAATTGGAGTCGCGAGATAAAAGAAATTTCTGAAATATATCCGTCGTTAAAAATTGTTTTAAGCGGTTCGTCGCTTTTAAAAATATTGGATGGTGATGCCGATTTGTCTCGTCGTTGTAGGGCATACGATATGCCCGGATTGTCGTTTAGAGAATATTTGGAGTTTTATAAGGGTATAAAAATCAGTGCAGTTACATTAAACGAAATTTTGGAATCTCCGTTTCAAATTGCGGCGCAAGTAAACGAATTGTGTCGTCCGCTGCAATATTTTCACGATTATCTTCAATACGGTTTTTATCCGTTTTACATTACAAATCCTATTGATTATTATGCACTTATTGAGCAAACTGAAAACTATGTAATTGATGTGGAACTTACACAGCAACGGAATGTTAATCCGTCAAACTGTCGCAAAATCAAAGCGTTGATTAATGTTTTGGCTCAAAACGTTCCTTATGATGTTGATATTTCAAAACTTGCGCAAACTACGGGTTTACAGCGTAATACTATTCTTGAATATCTCAATTATTTGAGGGATGCTAAACTAATTAATATGCTTTACAGTGATTTGCAGACAGTAAAAAAAATGCAGAAACCGGATAAGATTTTTCTTGAAAATCCTAATCTTTTATACGCTTTTGCTACTGTTCCCGTTCAAGTCGGAACAGCGCGAGAATGTTTTGTTGTAAACCAGTTGAGCGTAATGCACACGGTAGAATACGGCAAAGATTGTGGAGATTTCAAAGTTGACGGCAAATATACATTTGAAGTTGGCGGTGGCGGTAAAACATTCCCTCAAATTGCAAACGTTCCCGATTCATATATCCTTGCTGATGACATCGAATTGCCACGCG
>Ga0256870_1000464_pt1 | contig 14994 bp, 11 predicted proteins | sample RumenRJG_06RNA_FD_186079 | JGI IMG/M metagenome (GOLD analysis project Ga0256870, IMG submission 186079) | Metatranscriptome of bovine rumen microbial communities from Lethbridge, Alberta, Canada - Rumen RJG_06 (Metagenome Metatranscriptome) | ecosystem: Host-associated > Mammals > Digestive...
CACCGAAGGTCTTTGCCAGTACGGTAGTAATAGCAGCAGTTAAAGTAGTCTTACCATGGTCTACGTGACCGATTGTACCTACGTTCACGTTAGTCTTTGTACGTTCAAACTTTTCCTTTGACATACCTAGTTCCTCTAATAAAGTGATCACTGTAGGCATGAAACGCCACAGTTTCAGACGATGTGAAATTATTTAAAATAAAACATGGAGCGGGCAGCGGGAATCGAACCCGCATCACAAGCTTGGAAGGCTTGGGTAAGAACCATTATACGATGCCCGCCCTAATCGTATACAAACCATGAATGGTGGAGGGGGAAGGATTCGAACCTTCGAAGACAGAGTCGGCAGATTTACAGTCTGCTCCCTTTGACCGCTCGGGAACCCCTCCAGTCTGGTTTTACAGATAGTAACCTTCTCGGTTACCCTGTGGGTGCGAATATTACATGAAAAGTACAAGGCATGCAATACATATTTGTTAATATTTTACATTTTTCCGTTTTTTTTGATCTAATCGTGGTATTTATGAACGTTTTTTAGACAAATTTATTGTTTGTTCACCTTTCATATTCATTAAATGTCACTTGTATTTATAATTGCAGCCAGGACCATTCATAAATTAACAGACAGATGGAGGTTGTCATGACTGATTTCGGGATACTTTCCCTGAAAAAGTATCGTGTACTGTACATGCAGGATAGCGCCAGGCCGGGTACTGATAGTGAACAGGGAATGCATACAGTCTTGGATTCACTTATATCAGTCATAAGGAACAGCAATGCCGGCAAAGACATTTCTTCCGATTCACGCATTATCATTGGAATATCAGGAAGCGTAGCTGTCGGAAAATCAACTTTTGCCGAACAGCTAAGATCAACTTTTCTTTCCGTTTATCCCGTGCGGAATGTAAATGTGGTCTCAACCGACAATTTTCTCTTTCCCGCTCGCATACTCAAAGAAAGAAACATCATGTCAGAGAAAGGCTTTCCCGTATCCTACGACTACAAAAAAATAATCAGTTTTCTTACTGATTACAGGGAAGGGAAGACAAAGATAACCTACCCCTGCTATTCTCATGACCTTTACGATATAACCGATACCCCGCAAATTCTTCCTGAATGCAATATTCTCATTCTCGAAGGTATCAATACTCTGTCGGACAGCTACGGTATCCCAACGTTACCAAAGGTCGGCAATATTCGGGATTTCTTGGACGCTTCCATTTTTCTTGACGCATCTGATGATAATCTCTACGACTGGTTCAGAAGCAGATTTCTGAACCATTTGGAAGACGCCAAAAGAAATCAGGATAAGTCTCACTACGCCGAAATGATTGGCATGAGTCATCATGAACTACAAAAGATTATTGACCACCGCTGGTATGATATCAACTACCGCAATTTCCGGCTGTACATTCAACCTTCCATGATTCATGCGGATTTAGTAGTAAGGAAAGGGCAATATCATGACATTTTCTCAGTGCATCTGAAAACATCATGATAACAAAATCCCAACTAAGGCATCACCTGCCGTTTCCGAGGGAATTTTACAAATTTAGCATTAAGGAGTTCAGTTCTCAGCCTTTGCTCGGTTCCTGAGAAACAGGGCGAAGACTTATGTCACCGGCAAATATTTCCCTTTTTATATTATTTTCATCACGGATAATCAGAGAGCCTGATGGAGAAATTCCCAAACATGTGCCAAAAATGTTTACATTGTCATTTGTAAGCACAACCTGCTTTCCACTGAATACATCGCACCCATTGAAATAGTCTGTGAATGGAGCCAATCCCTTACTTCTGTATACTGTGAGATCCGCATCCAGCCCTTCGCATAACCTCAGAAGAAGATCCGTACGTCTGCTTCCGTCATTTCCAGCCACATCAATAGTGTTCAGCTCTCGATCAATGTTATGAATTTCCGATGAGAACAAAAAGCCTCTTTCAACGTTAAGACCTATTCCTATAACAACAAACACTCCGTCAGAATCACATGTTGTCTCAACAAGAATGCCTCCGGCCTTTTTCCCGGAAACATAGATATCGTTAGGCCACTTGAGGCCGATGTTCTGCTGTCCGGCAGCTCTTAACGTTTTTACAATCGAAACACCGGCAAGAATGCTAAGACCACTTACTTCCGCAATCTCATTAAATCTGCAGGCGTAGCTGAACATAATCTGATCGCCGTACCGGGAAATAAACTTTCTGCCTCGACGTCCCTTTCCACCGTTCTGGAAAGCAGCAACCACCACGGTTCCATTAGAAACATCTGTTCTTCCAAGCAGATACGTGTTAGTTGACTCTATGCAATCAAAGAACAAAAGACCGTCACGGCTTTTTAGAGATTTCTTGTCGTAAAAACACGGAACATGCTGAAGCTGGTAGCCCCTGCCCACAACTCTGTTAAAACATATTCCGCTTTCAGCAATATTCTTTATGTTGTGAAGAACTGATGATCTGGTCTTTCCTATGACCTCCCCAAGTTCAACACCGCTGTGAAACCTGCCGTCTGACAGGACATTGAGAATCTTAAGTTCATCAGGGGAAAAAACCTTTGCCCCGATAGGTCCTACAGACCGCATTCACCATCTCTCCCAAAAATTCTGACTTCAGGAATAAGCTCAATACCGAATTTATCAAGCACTTGAGTTCTTACGTATCTGGCCGCATTTACTACTTCCAAAGGTGTAGCACCGCCATGGTTAACGACTATAAGTGACTGTTTATCATAGGTGCCGGCATTACCCATTCTGAGTCCTTTACATCCTGCTTTTTCTATAAGCCATCCGGCTGCAAGCTTTACCCTACCCTCACCTTCAGTGAAATATCCGGGAACAGTCCCATATTCTGACACAAAATTTTTGTAAAAATCGCTATCCACCGTAGGATTCTTAAAGAAGCTGCCAGCATTTCCAATAATATGAGGATCCGGTAATTTTGACTTACGGATATCTGAAATGCGCTCGTAAATATCTGTTGCCCCCGCACCGCTTAAACCATCCAGTGAGGCATAGTTCAGATTCGGTTTCCATTTTTTCGGTATTTTAAGTTCCACGGCGGTAATAATGTATTTTCCGATATTCTCCGTTTTTTTGAAAATACTTGTACGATACCCGAATTCACAATCCTCGGCCTTAATTCTGGACAGTTTATTATTTTCGAGATCCAGAACCTCAACATACCTGCAGAAATCAGAGAATGAAGAGCCATAAGCCCCTATATTCTGAACCGGTGCCGCTCCTGCCGTCCCGGGGATTAAAGCCAAATTCTCCAGTCCGTAGATTCCCCTGGAAAGGCATGTTCTTATGGCTCGGTCAAAATTTTCCCCTGCCTGAAGCTTCACAAAGTGAAAATTAGCGTCTTCGGCAAATTCGTAGCCTAAGAGTCTGTTTATCAGCACAATACCATTAAAATTTTCGGTAAAAAGAACATCAGACCCCTCACCGAGCACGATAAACGGCAGGCCGGTATCCTTTATTTTTTTGAAAGCCATGCCGAACATGGCAAAATCACGGATGACGTATCCGTATGCCGCATCTACGTCAAGTCCAAAAGTATTGTAGGATTTTAAATTAAACGGCATACCGATTCTCCGTAAAAATTATGGAACAATCATTCAGGAATACGTTCAATTGAACCACCAAGAGCCCTGAATTTCTCCTCGATTTTCTCATAGCCTCGATCCATGTGATAAATACGATCCACAATGGTTGTCCCCTTGGCTATGAAACCGGCGATTACCAATGAAGCACTTGCGCGCAGATCTGTTGCCATCACCTGAGCACCGCTTAAGCCGTTGCAGTCACGGCAGATTGCACTGTTTCCCTGCAGCTCAATATTCGCCCCCATTCGATTCAGTTCAGGAACATGCATGAATCTGTTTTCAAAGATGGTTTCAGTTACAACCCCTGTACCCTTGGCAATGGCGTTAAGCAGGGTAAACTGAGCCTGCATGTCAGTTGGAAAGGCTGGATACGGTGCCGTAGTTATGTTAACAGGTTTCAGCTCGCGGTTACGCATATCAAGCTTAATATAATCATCACCGCATTCAACAAGAGCTCCGGCTTCCTCCAGCTTTGCGATAACGGCCATCATATTCTTAGGATCTGTTCTGTGACAAGTGATACATCCGCCACTTACCGCAGCAGCCACCAGAAATGTTCCGGTTTCAATTCTATCAGGCTGTACGGTATATTCACCGCCATGAAGCTTTTCAACACCTTTTACGGTTATTTCATTTGTACCCTCACCGCTGATGTCAGCCCCTAAGGTCTTAAGAAAATTCACGAGATCCACGACTTCCGGTTCCCTTGCAACGTTCTGAAGAAGTGTTTCACCATATGCAAGAGTTGCGGCAGAAACCAGATTTTCAGTGCCTGTAACAGAAATCATGTCCATGTATATGTGAGTACCGACGAGTCTGTTATTCACGCGTGCCTTAATGTACCCTGACTCAATTTCCACATGCGCCCCCATCTGTTCGAGACCATGAATATGCAGATTAACAGGTCTGGCACCAATGGCACAACCTCCAGGCAGCGACACGTCAGCCATACCGGTTTTGGCAGCAAGCGGTCCGAGAGTCAAAATTGAAGCTCTCATAGTCTTAACCAGATCATAAGGTGCCTGAGAGTTCTTAACGGTTCCGGTTATTTCGTAACTGCCTTCGCCCAGTTGTCTGACAGTTTTTCCTGCTGTCTCCAGCAACTTAAAGGAGGTTTTTACGTCCCTTAAGTCCGGAACATTGTGCAAAACGACAGGTTCATCAGTAAGAATGGTTGACAGGATAATTGGCAGTGCCGCATTTTTGGCTCCGGAAATAACAACATCACCGATTAAGGCCTTTCCGCCTTCAATTTTAAATTTATGCATAATTGCAACCTGCAAAAGGTATAAAAATCAAATAAAACCAACGGAATTTTACAAATGTTTAACGTAAAACTCAACTAATAACACATTGTCCATCAGCCTTATTACCATCCAAAACCATGAGCTCAGCTGAACAAAAAACGTTTAACATGCACGGATTAATGCCATAATAAATCCGCATCCCACCATACTTAACCACAATTAAGGATTATTGTATGAACATACCTGAAATAATTCTGCAAAAGGCAGAATCCCATCGAATAATCTCTGGCATGATGAGACTCATGGGGCGTGGACCTGATGAAGCATTTTCCTTTTTGGACTTCGCCATGGAAAGAGGAACCGTATGGTTTGACCATGCCGATATTTACGGTAACGGTGACTGTGAACATACATTCGGATCCTGGCTAAAAACACGCAATATTCAGCGTGAAAATCTTATAATTCAGTCAAAATGCGGAATAAAACCCGGCATCTGCTATGACAATTCAGCTGATTACATAATGAAATCCGTCGATGGAATTCTATCCCGACTTGAATGCGATTATCTAGACGTATTCCTGATTCACCGTCCGGATGTTCTATGGGAACCGGAGGAAATCGGAAAGGCTTTTGACAGACTGTATGAAAGTGGCAAAGTAAGAGCCTTCGGCGTATCTAACTGTAATCCTGCCCAGATTGAATATCTTCAGAAAAACACGACTCACAAAGTAGCCTTTAACCAGGTCCAATTAAGTCTGGCTTTTGCCCCTATGATCTCCGAGGGACTGGAAACAAACACATACTCCCAAAATGGTCTTAGCAGAACACTTGGGCTTCTTGATTACTGCCGTCTTCGCGGAATAGAGATGCAGACATGGAGTCCTCTGCAGTTCGGTACATTTCAGGGTACTTTTATAGATAATCCAGGATACGGGCCTCTGAACGGAAAGCTGTGGGAACTTTGTCAGAAATACGGTGTTTCCAAAGCCAGTATAGCCGCAGCATGGAATCTCCGTCTTGGCAGGAATGTTCAGGTGATCTCCGGAACAGTAAACAAAGAGCATTATGAAGACTTTTTAAAAGCAGCCAACATTAACCTCACCAGAGAGGAATGGTACGGACTCTATCTGGCTGCAGGGTACAGTCTGCCTTAAAGCTCTCCTTTCATATCTCACTGTCATACCATGTGGTGCTTACCCTTACCACCACAGATCTAGAAAGGGATCGAAACAAACATTCGATCCCTTTCTGCCCATTATGAATTCAGCTTATTCCTCAGCCTTTACCTGTTGCGAACGTTCACTGATCTCAAACAGTTCACTGACTTTAAACAACCTTATAAGGTTTATTGCTTCAGCCGGAGGATTGATAACTTTCAGTCTATACTCATGCTCCTTAGACCAGAGAACCAGAAATGATATACCTGCCGAATCAATCTTATCGACGGAACTCAGATCGGCAACGCCGTCGGCAAAAAAACTCTTCCGCTCCTTCCAGAGCCTTTCAACGCTGTTGAAATCAAGTGAACCGTTAAGTTTCATTATTCCGTCCTATTTGGTGGCTGTAGCGGCAACATGTTCATTCAGCTGTCTGCTTACGGCATCAATTCCCTTGTCTCTGATTAAACCGCTTAACTCTGACTGCTTTGCACTGAGAAGGCTGATGCCTTCAGCAACCATGTCATATATTTTCCACTGTCCGGTCTTCTTATTCTTACGAAGCTTAAAAATAACCTCAATGTCAGGAGCTCCAGCTTCCTTCACAAACACCTTAACTGAAGTAAATCCGTCATCGGCATCGACCTTGTTTGGCTTCTGAACTTCAGCAGTCTGAGAAGTGTACTTCTTCAGGGCATCGGCATATGTCGCAATGATATAATCCGTAAAAGCAGACACAAACCTGTTTCGCTGCTCTTCGTTAGTCTGCTTCAGATTCTGATTTATTACCTTCAGTGCCGCATACTTATTGTCAATATAAGGCAACAGTTCCGTACGAATTATGCCTCTTGAGACGCTGGTGTCACCAAGTTTATCCTTATTAGCCCTTATTGCCGAAAAAGTATTGTCTGCCAGTGTTTTAATAAGTTCATAAGGATCCTCGGAATTCACTTCTGCTGAAGCAAAAGAATTCATTGAAAAGCAAAAAAACACCACAGCCATCAGGGCTTTAAAAAATCTGTTCAGCATTTATTTTCCTCGCAATTACGGACATCAGTCCCTATATGGAATGACACCGGTTATTGTCAACAGGCCTGACCTTCAGGCCGCCATGTTATTAGATAAGTATTCTTTATAATAATTCAAAAAATTTTCGGAAGACAGCCTAACCGCTGCTTCAGAATTACCGTAAGAACATACTTAGGCTAAGACGAATTCCCGTCAACTACTGCACATTCTCCGCATCTCCGGAAGGAGAGGATCCTGAGGAACTGTCTGACTTATTAACGGAATAAAGGAATTTACCGATAAGATCCTCAAGTACTATAGCCGAACCGGTATCATTAATTCTGTCACCGTCCTTAAGATAGGTCGTTCCCATATCCTCATCGTAGAATCCCGGGGTAATGCCGATATACTGTTCTCCAATGAGTCCTGCGGTAAGAATGGAAGCCTTACTTTCACTGGACAGCATGTTGTATTTCTGCTGAATCTCCATTTCAACAACTGGCACAAGTTTTTCAGGATCAACATAGATATTTGAAACCCTGCCGATAACCACACCACCGATCTTGACCGGTGAACGAAGCTTCAGAGATCCGACATTATCAAAATAACCATGAACCGTGTAAGAATCGGTCTTAAAATCGAAAGTCAGACCGGCAACCTTCAGTGCCAGCAATACGCCGCATATGATGGCTGCCACAATAAAACAACCTACTGTAAATTCAATCTTGCTAAATTTCACTTTTTCATTCCTCAAAACATTACGGCAGTTAATACGAAATCAAGTCCAAGAACAGCCAGAGATGACTGAACCACGGTATTTGTCGTTGCCTTGCTTATTCCCACGGAAGTAGGAACAAGATCGTAACCGTTAAAGAGGGCAATCCAGATGACGGTTATTGCAAACACCACACTCTTGATGGCACACATCATCAGATCATCCCAGAAATCAATGGAACTCTGCATACCGCTCCAGAATATGCCGTCATCCACGCCCAGCCAGTCGACTCCCACGAGCTTGCCGCCAAAGATACCTACCAACGTAAAAATTATTGTAAGCAGTGGCAGGGATATTACACCGGCCCAGAAACGAGGTGCTATGACACGTCTCAGAGGATCCACTGCCATCATTTCCATGGACAGAAGCTGTTCGGTAGCCTTTTTCAGACCTATTTCCGCAGTAAGGGCTGAACCGGCACGCCCGGCAAACAGCAGTGCCGTAACAACAGGTCCCAACTCCCTTATGATTGCGAGAGCCACCATCTGTCCGAGAGCCCCCTCAGCCATGAAATCGACCAGAACGTGGAAGCCCTGCAGACCAAGTACCATACCTATGAACAGACCTGAAACAACTATAATGCTTATGGACTGCACACCGACCACGTAAATCTGCCTGATCAGCTGAGGAAAATTCTTACGGAACTGGGGTCTGCCCACCAGGGAATAAAAAAGCATGATTGTCGCCCTGCCTATGGCCGACAACCGACGCTGTCCCCAGCTCCCCAGTTTTAAAATCAGATTTAATATAAACATTACAAATCCTCGAGATAACTGACTTCCGTCGGATAATTAAAGGGAACGGGACCGTCGTACTCACCTTTTATGAACTGTCTGACCCTTGGATCCTCTGATTTTTTCAGTTCTTCCGGAGTACCACCGGCCACAACCTTGGTACCTGCGAGAATATATGCATAATCGGCAATCGTCAGAATTTCCGACACATCATGAGTAACCACAACAGATGTAAGTCCAAGTGTCCGATTAAGGGTCTTAATAAGTCTGAGAAGAACGGCCATGGTTATCGGATCCTGCCCGGTAAACGGTTCGTCATACATGATCAGCTCAGGATCCAAAGCAATGGAACGTGCCAAAGCAGCCCTTCTTGCCATGCCGCCTGACAGCTCGTGAGGCATAAGACCGGCCGCACCGCGAAGTCCAACGGCTTCAAGTTTCATCAGAACCATGTCCCTGATAACTTCTTCGGGAAGTTTTGTATGTTCCCTTATCGGATAGGCGACATTGTCAAAAACGTTCAAATCGGTAAACAGAGCCCCGCTTTGGAAAAGCATGCTCATTCTTCTGCGAAGACTGTATAAATCCGGTCTGCTGAGCTTGTGGACGTTTATACCGTCAAACATTACGGAACCGGCATCAGGCGCCAGCTGTCCGCCTATAAGACGAAGCATGGTTGTTTTACCTGTACCGCTAGGTCCCATGAAGGCGGTTATTTTGCCCTTGGGAATTTCAAGACTTACATTTTCGTAAATTATTCTCTTTCCGTACGAAAACGAAAGATCTTTTATTTCTACTAGATTATTCATAATTTTCCAGTATCATTATCTGAAAAAAACAGTCGGGTATTTTCTTAAAACAGACATTCCTTTCCGCCGAGCTGAAAGAACCCGTATTACCGCGTATCTGATTAATTTACTTTAGATTACGTTTATTAGTCAAAAAATTTGTCATTTAGTTTCGTGATTATTTGTACTCTTACGTAATTTAAAAACATAAATCTCCACTCCGGCCCGCATCATAACCTTTCACAGGACATTTACTTTATTTACCGCACAGCCGACATAACGGACAAAAAAATTGTGCAAACATACTATCGTTGGAATAAAATTTTGTAGATATACCGCACGGGTATCCTTACCCTTTTTGATTAATATTCCCTAATGACGTTTTGCGGAATACTTAGGAGCATACCGCAAAACGCCTGAAGCTCACGAGGCTGATGTATGACTACCCAAAACAGTTCACAGGATGAAAATAATCAGACAGCAGACCAGAAAATCAATATTCTGGCAGACATAAACGAGAACCTTAATTATGTCTCTTTCCACAATAACGAGAATTTTATCAACAGCATCTACATAACCTCTAACACTCATATTGACGCCCCTACCGTTGAAATAGCTTTTGCTTCGGACATAGCTGAAATATACACGGAAAACATAACGGAACTGCAGGCATCTGAGTCTTACGTCATCGAGAATCCGAAAATTGTTTTCAAACCTTTGGTACTGTCTTCATACACTGACAGTTTCAAAGATGTCATTTACATTACCGTAAAAGACGCTTCAGGTAACGAACTGGCCAAATATTCTAAAAATATAGAAATCCAGGCTCATGATTTCTGGAACATATCCAAAACAGAAATGCTGGCATCTTTCGTGACACCTAACTCACCTGTTCTTTCGAATCTGCTTACACTTGCGGAAACGAAATTAAAAAAAATAAACCCGTCACTCAGCTTTAATGCCTATCAAAGCAATAACATCAACTATGTTAACCAGCAGTTTTCCGCAATCTATCAAGCCGTACAGGACCAGCACATCCGCTATCAGGTAGCTTCAGCATCAGCCCACATCCGCGGAGGACAGCGCATAAGAAGTTGCGAAAGCATTCTTCATGATAAAACGGGAAACTGTCTTGATTTGTCATGTCTTCTGGCATCTCTTCTTGAAAACGTGGGACTGCACCCTCTGCTTGTGCTTTTTGATGATCATGCCTATGTTGGTGTATGGACATGTGCCGATCCTTATCCAAACAGTCTCATAGAAGACAGGGAAACGGTTCTCAAGCATTCAGCAATAAACATTCATGACATCATTCTTGCGGAAAGTACCATGCTCTGCTCTTCAGAATCTTTTGACACGGCCGTAAATGAAGCTGACAAAAATCTGAAGATTAAGAATTTTGAATTGGCACTGGACATCTATCGCAGCCGTCTCAACGGTTACAAGCCATTACCTCAGAAAGTTCAGAAAGACAACGGTTCAATAGAGCTTGTTCAGGACAGCAAGTTTACCCAAATCGTAAAGCCGCAGAATCTTGACCCGCTGGAAATACGTATTTCCGAAAACAATCAGGGTAAAATGACTCATCTGCAGATATGGAAAAACAAACTTCTTGATCTCAGTCTTAGAAACCGTCTGCTGAACCTGAGGTTCGACAAAGGAGCCTGCCAGATCCTCATAAGCACCCTAGCGGATTTTGAAGATAATATTTCACAGGGGAAAAAATACACACTCAACACTCTGCCTGAGGCTGCCGTTACGGAATATGAAAATAACAACGGAACTCTTACGGACAATCTTGAGAATCTTGTCAGAGAGGACGAAAAGACCTGTAATCTTCACGTTCCAATTTCCGATGAAGACACTCTGACAAAAACTCTTCAGAAAATATACAAAGAATCTCAGACATCAATGGAGGAAAACGGAGCCAATTCATTCTTCCTCACAATGGGGCTTCTGAAATGGTATGAATCCGATACCTCTTCAAATCCTAAATATGCTCCTATACTGATGATCCCGGTAGACATCAGCCGTAAAAATTCACGCTCACCGTTTGAGCTCTCCGGTCGTGACGAAGAAACCATCATCAATCATACTCTGCTTGAAATGCTGCGACAGTCTTTTGAGATAGAAATACCTGGACTTGATGATTTGCCGAAAGACGAAAACGGAGTTGACGTTAAGAAAATTCTGGCTATTTTCCGCAAGTCCATCATGCAAATGCAAAGATGGGACGTTGAGGAAAAAGCCGGCATTGGTAATTTCTCCTTCAGAAAATTCGTAATGTGGCAGGATCTTGTTGCCAATGAAGAATACTTCAGAAGAAACGAGCTGTTTAATGCGCTGTGTAACGGCACTGTCACCGGAGAAAAATTCTCAGCTCCGGAAAACATGGGCAAACCAGTCGATGAACGGTTCAATTATGGTGAGCTGTGTCAGCCGATCATGGCAGACACCAGTCAGCTCGACGCTCTGTGGCAGGCCTCTTCCGGACGTAGTTTTGTACTTCAGGGGCCTCCGGGTACCGGCAAATCCCAAACAATTACAAACATAATCGCCGACGCTCTGTCGAAAAGAAAGAAAGTACTGTTTGTGGCAGAAAAAATGGCAGCCCTCAGCGTGGTCTTCCGTCGACTGTCCAAACTCGGACTTGCACCTTACTGTCTGGAACTGCATTCAAATACCCAGAGAAAAAGCGTGGTTCTTAACAGACTGGCTGAAAGTATCCCAGACATTCCGAAGAGTAATATCAATGACTTCTCCCTTCTCTGTAAAACCCTCAACGGCCAGAAGAACGAAATCAAAGAGGAAATTTCCGCACTGCATGAAAAGAAGTGCGCAAACCTCAGTGTTTATGACGCCATGTGCATATCGGCCAAAGCAGCGGACGTGCCTGCACTTGACGTGGACGAGAATTTCCTTAAAAACACAACTGCAGAGATTCTTCAGCAGGTAAATACCGCACTGAGAGAGCTCGCACTGCTGACTCAGAACAACGATGACCTGTCCGACAATCCGCTTCATCTGTCTCATCTCTGCAAGGTTCCTAACGGAGCTCCGGATATCAGTACCGAAGACATGGTTACTGCCGGCACTAAGGCTGGCGAGGCCGAGGACAGAGCAGAAAGCATTCTCGGCATTCCTAAGAATACTTTGAGCATATTCGAAACGGCAACCGCAGCAGGCAGAATAAACAAACTGATACAGACACCTGACATAAGTACGGAAATGCTAAGTTCGGCAAATCTTTCAGTGCTTTCATCCGACATCGGTGATACCGTAAAGAAATTCCGAAGAAAGAAGGAACTGGCCGCCATCCTGGGTAAAAATGCCGATGATGTACTTTCCGTTGATGTTCACGGGCTTATAAAAGAGTGGGAACTTGACGAACAGAAATTTTTCATAGGCAGGTTCCTGTCACACAGAAACAGTGTTTCCGTACTGCAGAAGGCTCTGGGTGCAGACATAAAAATCACATCAGACAATTTTCTGGAAACAGCTCAAAAGGCTGAAGAATATTCTGAGATATGCAAGGCTGCTGACATCAGCTTATCAGCCTTAAGCTCTTCATGTCCTAAACTTGCATCCCTGTTTAGCACGGATTCTGAAAGAGCATGTACATATGCTGAAAACACTCTGAAAGTCGCTGAAGAAATTAAAAACATAGAGAAAGACATCAACGGCATTCCGGTGCTTTCAAACATAACTTCAGCCCTTAATCATGCTGAAAATTCACCGGATTCTGTTATTGCCGGGATCAATGAAATCAGTTTAGCTCTTGATGCAATGGTTGACGCCGTGCATAAAATCACCGGATATTTCTCAGTTAACGAAAATGACCTGCCGACAAATATTAACGACGTAACAAATATCTCCTGCGGTCTTCTCGAAAACAGGAATAATATCGGAGAGTGGACGGAGCTTAACTCCCGCCTCGAAAAAATAGCGGCAGCCGGATTCGGACAAATGGCGGAAAGCATAAGACACGGCAAAATAAAATCATCCGTTGGGGATCACTATGCGGATCTTGTTCTTGCAAAGACCATCTGCAACTACTACCTTAACCATGACAGCAGTCTTGCGGGCTTCAGGGGAATTCTGTTCACTGACAAGATGACCCAGCTTGGAGAAAACTCTTCAAAATTCAGGGATGGATGCAAAAACACACTTCTTACCGCTATGCAACACTACCGCAGAACGGCTGAAAATGATGAAACCCTTAATCAGGAAAGAACATTCCTGACAAAAGCCATCAAAAACCACGGAAGAAAACAGAGCATACGCTCCATTTTCGACAATATAGAACACCTGCTTCCGAAGCTGTGCCCATGCATGCTGATGAGTCCTCTGTCCGTTGCACAGTATCTGTCACCTGACAAATATGAATTCGATCTTATCATTTTTGATGAAGCATCTCAGTTGCCTACGTCGGAGGCTGTCGGTGCCATTGCAAGAGGTCACCAGCTTATTGTTGTCGGAGATCCGAAACAGATGCCGCCTACAGACTTCTTCTCGGCAAAACAGACAGACGTGCCTGATGAACTAGAGGATCTGGAAAGCGTGCTTGATGACTGTATGGCTCTCGGAATGCCGGTAACAACCCTGAACTGGCATTACCGCAGCACTCATGAAAGTTTGATTGCCTTCAGTAACATAATGTACTACGAGAACAGACTGTGCACGTTCCCATCACCAGACGACCAGCAGTCCAAAATAACCTACATTGAGGTAAACGGTCTGTACGATCGCGGAGGTTCAGGAAGAAACAAAGAAGAAAGTAAACAAACAATAGAATATCTGGAAAACTTCCTGAGTAATGATGAAAATCTTAATACATCCATAGGTCTCCTTACCTTCAACAGTCGCCAGCAGGCTCAGCTTGAGGATGACCTTGAAAAACTGTACAGAAGAAGGCCTGAACTCGAGGACAGGGCATTAAAGCTTCCTGAACCTATCTTTATAAAGAACCTTGAAAACGTTCAGGGTGACGAAAGAGACATTATCGTGTTCTCAATTGGTTTCGGGAAAGACTCAGGTGGACGAATAACCATGAACTTCGGTCCTTTAAACAGAGCCGGTGGCGAAAGACGTCTCAATGTGGCAATTACCAGAGCGAAAAAAGAAATGGTCGTATTTTCTTCACTTGACCCTGATTCAATGCACCTTACGAATCTGTCCTCAGAAGGAGTCAGAGGCTTAAAGTCATTCCTTACCTATGCAAAGAAAGGCTACAGGTACCTTCCGAACCGTAATACAATGCACTCCTTTAAAAACGACAGACTTATAGAGGTTCTCGCAGCCAGACTCAGGGAACACGGATATGAAAGTACTCCAAGTCTTGGTACCTCCAGCTTTAAAATTGATTTGGCGATCAAAGATCCTAAGAATCCGGCCAGATACATAGCCTGCATAATGAGCGACGGTTACGGCTTCTCCGCTGATTATGCCGTGGCTGATAAATGTTGCGGTCAGCCGTCAGTTCTTGCAGGTCTCGGCTGGAAAATAATCCGTATCTGGAGCTGTGAATGGTACAGGAATCCTGAAACTGTTCTTCAGCAGGTATTGAAACAGCTAGAAGACATTCCAGAAAGCCGTTCCTGTTAAATTTGAAATGTTAAACGGGAGATCTTATCGGTCTCCTGTTTATTTTTCCAATATCGGTGCAGTTTTTGATAGAATAGTAA
>Ga0256870_1000497_pt1 | contig 14597 bp, 16 predicted proteins | sample RumenRJG_06RNA_FD_186079 | JGI IMG/M metagenome (GOLD analysis project Ga0256870, IMG submission 186079) | Metatranscriptome of bovine rumen microbial communities from Lethbridge, Alberta, Canada - Rumen RJG_06 (Metagenome Metatranscriptome) | ecosystem: Host-associated > Mammals > Digestive...
TTAGAATTAAAACTATAGATACTAAAAGTAAACATTGTACTATATGGGAGTATATGTATACTACTAGAGTAGAATGTTTCCATAAATTTGTTAAAAATTATAATAGAAAATCTTCAGTATTTTCTAAATATGGTAATTCTATTTATAATATATTATCTTACTATAAAGATAAATAATAATATATTTATTAATTAATATGTTAAAATAATAACATTGAGGAAATTCATTCCTCGGTTAAAACCTCGGGTTTTCTTTCCTCAATTTTTATAAAAATAGAGAGGATAAATAAATGGTACCAATTGTATTTATGGTAATTGTTATATTTATAGTAATTATTTTATGGAGGTTATAAAGTTTAAATGGCACATAATTATAAAAACTATACTTCATATGATATTATTAATACAGTGGAGTTAGCAACTGTAAGTAATGCTAATTTTGATTCTAGTGCATATACTGAACTTCGGTCAGTTATTTGCGATAGATTAAGTGCGATAGATCGGATAAAAAGATGGGGTGTAAATAATGTACTTCCTTACTGGGGTTTAAGTTCATTTTCTCATACATGTAAGATATTATGGAATGACTTCATTTGGTATCTTAGGAAAGAGTATTCTCCAGATAAGGAACTTACTGTAAATGAGGAACTCACTGATGTAAGGAAGCATTATTATAAGAAATTACATTCTAAATTAAGTCATAACTTAAGTAAGTTAGATGAATATTATAGTTTCAAATTTGTTAATGGAAAGTTAGTAGCTAAAGGTATTTCTTATGAAAATTAACGACATAAAGACTCAATTAAATTTCTGGAATCATCAAGTAGAATTATATACTATGGATCTACAAGATACAGAAATTTCATTACAAGCTGCTAAGGAGAAAGTCCATGATCTTGAATCAGAATTAAATGATATATTATTAATGGACTTCCTAGATAAAAATGGATACCTGTATAAAAGGATTACTATGCCTCAAGGTCCATATAAATATGATTATGTTAAAGTAACTAAATCTGAATTTAATCCTAAACCTGGTGAAGTATATATTACAGGGGAAGGTTTAAATAACTAAATAAATTAAAGGAGGACTATATGTGTAGTCTACTAGTTAAGGTTTTCGATTTCGGAGTTATTTTGACATCCTATGATGGGAGCTCAAAATATTTTGGTATACGAGATCGACTTTCACTCAATCAATGTATTAAGAGATTGATAAAAGAAGTTCCATATGATATAGTTCATATTATTAAACTTGATACCTCAGATACTCTACCTGAATTAATGGCAGATATTAAGGATAATGTTAAATCAATTCTTGATACAGTAGCTAAACTAAAAGTTACAGTAGTAAGACATTCAATGACAATATTTGATGTATATACTGAATTGAATAGAATTCCTACAGACATCTATAATAAGATTGTAGAAATTGAATGGAGTGAAAATGACTAAGAAATTAACGTTCGGAATTCCGACTTACAATAGATTTGAATCAACTATGGCATGTGTACGCAGTATCACTGATATATTTAAAAATAGGTATGACTACAATATCATCATTTGCGATGACTGCTCTACAGATGGATCATTTGATAAATTAAAGACTGCATTAGTTAATCCAAAAATTAATTTTATACAGAATGAAACAAATTTAGGTCCAGGTGAATCTAGGAATCATATTCTTAGGGAGTGCAAAACTGAATTACTAACATTTATTGATTCAGATGATCAGATCATGAATAACTTTCTATCATTCTATGAATGGTTTGTAGAAAATGATCTAACATTTGCAGTAAGTGATTATTTAATGAAATTCATTAATATTCCAAATCACCCTAAAAATGAAGTATTTGAATACATATATTCATCAGACTATGAGGAGTGCATGGAGATTTCTCCAGGTATGATGGTAGGATCTATTATGGATGTAAAATTCATGAGAGATCATGAGTTATATGCACCTAAGAGTAGATGGGCAGAAGATTTAGCAATCACATGTCTTATTGGAATGATAATTAAAAGTAGACCTGACAAATATAAATTTGCACATTACCCTACAACTAGAGGTGTTAATGGCAGAGATGATGTTTATTTATGTATTGTTAAAGGTAATAATACAATGAACAGTGCATGGAGTAAAGATAAATACCCTACCACTTTATTCAATTTAAGTAAATCAATGAAATTTAGTTGGGATTATATGGTTAAGCATGACCTTGATACTCAGATGAATAAAGATTGGTTAAATCATTTATTTGGTGAAGGTCTAAGATATGCTGCTATTCATGCTGAGGAGTTAAAATGAAATTATCTGCAAAAACTGTACTTAAATTAATTCAGAGTGGTGTATTAGAATGTCCTGAAGTAATATTTGATGATTCTAAATATGAGTTATCATATATTGAGAAATCTGAATCTGGATTTAATTTAAATTTATTAGATATAGATACTAATATTATCTATACTAAATCAATTCCAGATAACTCATGCTTGACTTTAGGTGAAGATACTCCTATATCAAATTATCTTGATATCATTATAGATAGATTCTGTGATGATCTACATTGTCTAGATATAGTAGATAATAATGGTGAATTAATAAAGTCTGCTAGATATTTTTACGATACTGATGCTTTGTTAGTAAGATATGAAGATGAGAGTGTAAATGAATCTATTATAAAAAGAGATGAATTAGCTACGTGGCTAAGCAAGTGTAGATTCTTAGATGATATGGAATATTAAATAAAGTAGATCAGCATGGATGGGATGCTTTAAGGGAGGCATTTAAAATGGTTATTTATTATGCAGAAAGTTCAATAATAGATCACCCAGTAAAAGAGGATGAAACTCTAGTTGAGTGCGATTTATGTAAAACTATAATAGGTCATAAGAAGTCAACTGGAGTTATAAACTCTACTCCAAAATATTTTGGAGAATTGCTAGGCTATAGGATTTGTATAGACTGTGCTGAATCACAATTTAATATCATGGGGAATTAAATTGACTAATAAAGAGTTACTTCAGATAATTTATAATGATAAGTTACTAGAAATTGGTATGGCAACCAATGAAGTTAAATTAGATAAATTAAGAACTTGGTGGTGGGATTGCCAAATAAAAGATATAGTAAATGAAAATAATCTAATTAAAATTTATTTAGGTAGACCTAATAAGTTTATTAAAAAGTTAGATGATAAATCAGCAAATTATCTAAAAGAATTACAAAATAAATTACATGAATTGTATGGCATCACTTTAGAGCTGCATAAAGCTGATCCAAATAAAGTGGATTTATTATTCTTTGAGGTAGAAGATTTAAATAGACTTTAGATATAAATAGGGTAGTGAGTCAATTTGACTCACTACCCTATCTTCTTCTGATTTTATCGGCTTTCCCATTTAGATAAATAGGAGTCCTATTGACCTTAATTAAAACTGAATTTATTAGATTTATCAATAAAAGTATTAGTGCATCCTATGTATGAATTTTCTTCATTAATTTCAATTCCTGAATTATAGTTAAATACACAATAATCGCATTCATTAAATGAATTTTTATCTATAAGTATCTGACTACATTCATTAAGGTATATACAATTTGTACTTTTATTAAATATATTATTAGCTATATTAATATCAACGCTACTCAATATATTAATATCATTTAATTTACTATCTATATAAATATTATTTTCTTTTCTTCTTTTATTTTTATCGAAGAACTCACAATCAACTATATCTATAACAGTACTATCTTTAATATTAATTCTAGAGGAAGTCTCAATTACATTCTTTTCTATATTACTAGTAAATTTTATATTATTTATTAATATATCATGTACATCATTTATATACAATGATATATTAACTAGCTTACTATTATTAGGACTGTATATAGTAGATTCACTGGATAAATTTACATTAGTTACTTTATCTTTTGATATTAAATCCCTAGTAACTTTAATAGTAGCATGATTATACTTACAAGCTTCAATCAAATCATCTATATTGGTTACTTCAAATACTATATCATCCAAATTTAACTCCTAAGTAATTTAACTTTATCGCAATGCAATTTTAATGTAATGATACCTGTAAGTTCATCAACTATATTAAATTTAAATTCAAATTTCTTATCAGTAACATAGATACCTGTAAGATACCTGATCTCAAATTCAGGAATACGATCTTGATTTAAATAATGAAATTCACCTATATCAAAGAAAGGTAAGTTAGTATCACAATCTCTTATATAGTCAGATATCTTAAAGTCATTAAACTCCTGTATAGTCATTATGAATTCATTGAGATTAAATAAATCTATATTGACTTCAATACATCTAGCTTTTATTAGGAGATCAATATCTTCAATTTTAGCTTTATCATATGATTTAGATGCAAATTTACTAAGTTTATACGTATAATCCCAATTAAATGAATTGAATATGAGGTCATTTGATTCAGCAACCATATTAATCTCCTTTATTAGTGCCTAAATATCTTGGACTCCAAGGTTTAACTCTATCTAATTGATATGTCTCATCGAATTCCATAGATGATCCTTCAAGCTTGCTATATTCATTCCAATAAACTTTAGCCCATTTACATTGTAATTTTGTTATTTCGCAGATATGTGTAGTTCTACGAAACTCACCATATTCTGCATAACATCCACCTATACAGTAAGAACATGCAGATTCATATTCACATGATCTGCACCTTTCTTCTTTAGTACAATTACACTTATATGCACCTGTAGCTACATTTCTGAATGCATCAAAATTAGTAATTCCTTCAGATACATTGCCTGCTACAAATGGTTCTGAATTACAAATAGTCTGCGTATGAGGTGCCCACCTGAAACAAGGGTATATATTACCATTAATACCTAGACATGGCATGAACCCTGAACCACAGTGACCTTTCTCATTCCAGTCTCCACCTGTAGATAATGAATGCCTAGCAAATGTATCATAATCAATCATGCTCCAATATAATTCATGTCTCTTATCTAATACATATTCTACGCACTCTCGCATTTGCTTATCAAATAATATATAGTCATCTTCATTTAAATGCGCATTTTCCATTATAAAATTTTGATTAATTTGATAGATGCCTAAATCTTCATACATAAATTTTATGGATTCAAGTAAGTAAGGAATACTACATTTAGATAAGGTAGATTTAGTTGAGATACTTTTATTTGGATACCATTTACAATACCAATCCCAATTCTTAAGAATTGTAGTTATTGACCCTATTTCTTTACCTCCAGTTAGTTCAGGATTAAATATACGATTCATATCATGTAATGTAGGACATCCATCAATTGAGACACCTAACTCTAGAATATTATGATATCTTTCACAAAATTCTCTTATTTTAGGGTCACTAAAATATGTCCCATTTGATGATAACCCAAATCTATAATGTTTAGTCCAGTAATTTCTAATATTCTCATTATCAACGATATTTAATTTATAGATTGTATATTTAATAATTTTATCTACTAAATCAACATTGGCTAAAGCATCACCTCCTATAAATTCAAGAAGGAATCCCAATTTAGATAGCTCATATTCCTCAAAGAATTTATCAGCATTATCTAATAGAATATCAATAAATTTATAGCAGTAACTTAATGGAATGTCTTTATTTCTTTTATTAATCTCATAGCAATATTTACATCTTAAATTACATTGCTCAGTTGTATTTATAGTGCAATTAATTCCCATGAATTGATTTAACTTTTTTATCATTATTCATGTCCTTCAGTTATGTGAAAATTATATATCCTAAATCTATCATATGTATAATTTCCAATTCTAGAGGTATTTTCACAATCTCTTACGCATGAGGAGTTACATGAAGAATAACATGTACCTAAACATTCAGAGTTACATCCATCTTTACACCCACTATTGCATGAACTACACTTACTATAGCAATCGTCATTACATCCATTACAATTTCCGCATCCATGACACCAATCACCTCCACTACATCCACTACACCCATGACATCCATTTGAACATTTTTCAGTGCAGTCATCTTTGCAGGCTCCTGTATTACATCCGGTAGTGCATCCTGAATAACATTCTTTACATGCAGCATTATCTCGATAGTCTTGTTTTATTTGATCTAATATATTTAAATAATTTCTATATAGGGTTTTATTAATATTAACATCTGGGCGATCAGAAGTTATGGAGGCATCAATCCAATTTTTATATGATCCATCTCCACTATAAACAGTTCCATTTGGATCTTTTAAGTAATGCTCTACTATTGAATGCAGTGTTTCTGCCTCAATTATATAACCTTTTATATCATCCTCAGATAACTTATTAGATAACTTAATTGTTTTATTACCTTTAGGTCCATGAAGAGTTACTGAATTATTATCATTCCAAACTTTAGTACTGCGAGTTCCTCTACTTGTATTAATACTATTTATATAGTTAGCTAATTCACTTGCAAATATAGTCATAGTTTATGCCTCTATTATTGATGTTGATAAATACAGTTATTTACTATCTCTAATTTCATATCTGAATGTAAATTTAATCTACTTCTAATAGATCTATATAAAAGTTCAAGTAAAAAACTAGATTCAGCCAGTTGATGATACAAGCTTGAATAATATTCATAAACTTGATTATCTTTAAATAAACTTAAATCTATAGAATCAGATCGTAATGCTTGATTAACTGTTACTTTTAAGTTACTAAGATATAAATAGCTATCTAACTCATCCTCAGTCAAATCTGCTATATATTTTAAATTTTTACCACAGTTTGGACATTTAATGTCTTTCTTAGTTAATTCCATACAGCGTTATACACTCCTTTATCTCCAGTTATTGTACCTGAAGCTGATATATTATTAACATTTATTATATTATAGCTAGTTCCATTAATTTCAGTTTTTACACCTGAAATTGATCCATTTAATGTTATACCTGCCTTTGAGGTTATTGCTCCAGTATTAGCTACAGTAAACTTATCTGAATTTAAAGTTATTGATCCACTTTTTATGGATACGGACTCAGTTGCACCTATAGTTATTGAATTTACAGTAGATATATCTCCAATAGAATCTACCACAAATTTATTCTTATTATTATTATAAATAGATATACTAGACTTAGCTTTTATAGTATCGGAGCTTACTTCACCTGATACATTTATTTTAGTTGCTGAGACATCTCCATTAGCTCCTATAATAGTAAATTTGCCTGAATTAATATTTACATTACCTGCTACATCTAAATTTCCACTGTCTTTTATCTTGATTCCTGTATTATCTGCTACTATTAGTGATTTATCTCCATTCTTAATCTCTAATCCATTAGTTGAATCTATAGTTAATTTACCAGGTAATTCTAATGTATCTTTTAATGTAGTTGTTTTAGTTCCACTAATTATCTCTAATCCATTACTTGAATTTATAGTAATTTTACCTGTAGTATTTAAGTTAGACACTCCTATTAGTGAACCATTTACTGCTATTTCATTTTTGCCATCTTTAAATCTTGTAGTAAGTAATCCACTATTTATATATCCTACATTTCCTAGATCTATAGATTTATTTATAGCAGAGATATTTCCTACAGTAATATCTCCATTACTTGAGATATTCATGGAATTATTACTTATGTTAGTAACTCCAGTTTCAATAATTAATGAATCTTCAGTCGATGAATTTCCTTTAATAGTTAATTTATTTACACTAGTTACTGCATTATTTAATATAGCTGAAGTACCATTTACTGTTATATTCCCTTCTATTACTACATCGCCATATACAATTAACTTATTGCCTGACTGACCTGAAGCTCCAATTGTCACCTTCTTATCAGCACTACTAGCTAAAGTAACATCACTGCTAAATGTAGCACTATCAGTAACTGATAAAGTATCAGTTACTGTTATAGTAGCTACAGATAGCTTATCTAAGGTAGTTGTTATTTCATTTCCTTCAGTGGATAGTGAACCTTTTACTATAACATCACCATATATAGTAGTCCCTTTACTTTTATTGCTGATAATTACTCCAGTATTAGGGTTAGTTAAACCCTTTTCACCAATCAATTTAATTGAGCTAGCATCCGACTCTATTCTATATGAACCATCATTACCTGAGGTATAAATAAATCCAGCTCCATTGATAGTCATTTCTGCTATTTTATTAGCCATATACACCTCTTATTAAACTATCCATTTAAATTTATAGTTAATTTACTATCTTCAGAATTATATGAAATATCAGGTATAGCATTCTTAGTAGGAGTTGCTATACCTTGATCTATGTAGACAGGTTTCTTTAAGCTACCTGAATTTAATAGCTGATCTGTACTAGTATCTGGATCCCTCAACTTTGTTGCACTGATATTAGTTAGTGTTACTGAATCTATTGAACTGAGTGGAACAATCTTTACAGTAACTTTTTGAGTATCCTGATCTACTACAGTAGAAATTCCATAGATCTGATTATTAGAAGTTAAATCAAATTTATTACTAGTTCCATTATAAGTGAGCCAGTCATTATCATGTACAGTTATTTCGCCTCCATATATGGAGTCATTTAACTTAAATTCTGAAGTGCCTAAACCTGATACTACATATACATCTCCATTAGTATATGAATCACCTGGAGCAAGTGGAGGTTTCTGCGAGTGATCTTGAGGTTCAGATACATCTATCAGGAATTTACCTTTATACTCTAAGGCACTCATTGGAAGTTGCTTTGAATCAATCCTACCATTAGAGTCAAGAGTTACAATTCCTCCACTTCCACTTGAAGTTCCTGAGTTATTCTTAGCTCTCTCTATTAATGAAGTGACGCTGTCCGGAACTCCAGAGGAAACTACAGGAATTCCATTTTTAATGTATATAGAGTTAGTTTCATTACCTACATTAATTTTATGTCCATATAGTATATAATATACTATAGAAGTTCTTATGTAATATGAACCTGACCTTATTGCATCTTCAGTTGGCTGAGGGTCAGCTACCTGAAGAGTGCCTCCTACTAACTCATAGTAAATGTAGTCAGGAATATATTCAGTTGCTATACTTGCTTCTAATGAATCGTTAAACTCTGATTCAGTGGGTTGGGGATTACATATGATATATGTATTTAAATTTTCATCTTTAAAATAATAAGTCTTATTATAGTCATACTTATCTGCATTTATATAAGAAGTTCTATTTATTAATGAATGAGATGAATTAGATATATCTGTATTAGAGGAAGTAACTGAGTTATTCACTTTAATATTAGAGATGCCATACTCATTAGATATTCCAGTTCCACCTGATGTTACAGTAGAAATTAAGTAATGTTTAGTTACTACCATTTAGTGTACCTCCTATATATAATATCTGAAGACTAACATCGAATGGACTAGAGTCATTTGATAGAGAGTAATAAAATTCACCTATATCATCTTTAGAATATAAATAAATAAAATCTTCTCCATCTATATTTATAAATTTAATTTTATGTATAGGTGAAGATATATCTTCTCTAGTAGAAGTTAACCTCCCTAATACTACAGATTCCGTTCCATTAAATATACTATCTAAATCTTCAAATACCTGCGTATTAGTTAGTGCAGGCATAAAATTAAGCAACACTATCTTATTATTAAGATCTACCTGAACAGTTCCATTATTTATTGAAATTGGATTTAAGTTATTATACACTGTAACTAAATTTCCATCTTCATTAAATAAAGCTTGCTCAGGAACTCCATTATTAAAATATATCGGAGAATATCTAGATCCTACAGTTAATCTAATATTATTTTCATCTACTAAGTATCTAGCATTTGTAGTAGTTCCAGAAACATTACCAGTGATAGTACCAGTGCTAGTTATATTAGTTGCAGTTAAGTCATTAGCTATATTAACATTACTAGCATTAATATTTGTACTAGTACTAATATCTCCTTCTGCATGTATAGTTGTACCTGCAGAAATCGAGGTATCTACATTTAAAGTACCTGCATTTATTGATGTAGCTTTATTTATTGATCCAGTAAGATTAAGATCATGTAAATTAATTATATCACTATCATTATTAAGAAATGTAATGTTACCTTTAGTAGTTATACTTCCTGCAGTTATTTTATTTACTACCTCCAATTCATTATTGGATGTTATCTTAGTAATAACTGTTAGGTTATTAACTCCAGTAATATCTCCTCTATTTGATATTATATTAGTAACTCCATTAATATCTCCAGAAATATTAATATTAGTTACATTTTTTATTGAGCCACCTTTATTACCATTGAAATTAATAGAATCAACTCCATCTATATTTCCAGTTAATTCTACATTATTTACTCCAGATACATCTGCATTATTAGCCTGTATTGAAGTTGCTCCAGATATATTACCAGTTAGTATTATATCTTTTACATTAGTAATATTTCCTGGATCCCTAGTAGTAAAGGTTATATTACTTACGTTTGTTATATCTCCATGTCCTGTAGACATGTTAATATTAGCAACTCCATTGATATCTCCAGCCATTGTTATTGCATTGACTGTAGATATGTCACCTGACATAGTAATATTATTAATTCCAGTAAAGTCACCATTAGCTGAATTAATATTTACTATATTAATATCAGTAGGTAACTTTATATATTGTATAGATGCATCAGGTTTGCCATTTATAGGTGTATTAACACTAGCACCTATATGATTAACTGAATCATATGATTCAGTTGCAATTTGCATATCATTCTTTAACTGGAAGCTACTTCCTATAGTAGCTTGATCATATGGAGTTCCTGCAGATACCTCACCTTTCTCATTTATATAGATAGGAGTGGTTTCATCACCAATTTGTTTAGCTACCCAGATATCTGTATTATCCTCTACTTCATGTGCTAATATTCTATGAGCAGCTTCAGCAAAGTTTATAGTATCAGAAGGTACCTCATTATTATCAATTCTAGGGATTTTTCCTGTGATTTTTCCACTAGAGTAATCTTCCCAGTTCCATGGACCTAAATACTGTATGCTATTAACTCTACTAATAAGTTTATTAATGCATTCAGTAGCTGCCTTAACTCCCTTCTCAATTCTATTCATATTGGCAGCTGTGAATTTAGTTCCTTCTATAGATACTAAGTCAGGTACATTTGATAAATCTATGAAACCATCTATAGATACTTCTTTATTATCTATAATTAATTTATCTTTAATACTATTTTTAATAGAATATCTATTTAACTCATCACCTTCACGAGGTTTCCAAGTTAAGTCACTATATTCTATATTATCTATTTTTTGTCGACTCATTTAAAATCTCCAATTAATTAGCCATATCTTCATAGAAGTTAATATCAGTTCCAAGTTGAGAGTCATCTCCAGAAAGAATAATATTTGTATTTTCTTTCTCAAGAGTTTCATCTCTATTATCAGTAAATACATCATTAGAGTTTCCAATGATTGTAAATTCTTTACTGTAAGTAGAATATTTAGTTAATACCTTAGTATTATCATTAATAGAAGCTAATTTTACTATATACACAATTTTTAACTTATATTGGGTTAATTCATTGTTGGGCAATATAGTAACCAATAGATTCCCATCTGAATCCATACTTAGCATACGTCCTGGATCTTCTGGAGTGATATTAAGTATTATTGGATTTGTTTCTCCATATGAATTAAATTTATTTTGATCTATAGCTCCTGATTGTAAACCTTTATTATTAATATAAGCTTCCTTATTAATAATATATCCAGATTCTATCTCATTATCATCAATAAAATTATTATCATCTATATAGATACTTACATATAATTCAGGTGATATTGAGAGATTCTCTCCAGTTAATGAAGATAACTTATCACTAAGATACTCATACACTGTATTTAATTTATTTTTTAACTCTTTATATTGAGTATTTACTATTATAGGAGATTTATCTATACGTCTACTAATTATGAAAGTATCATCAAATACTATCTTTGATGTACCAGCTAATTCAGTTTCATGTAGGTCTTCTCCTGGATCTATTAAATCAATCAAAAATATATTTTTATTCCAATCAGTCTTCCATTCATTTCCATTATATTTATTAGTTATATCAAATTTAAATACATCATGATATAATAGATTACCTGTATCTTCTACTAAATTATGTGTCTGACTATCTGATATACTAGTAATATAATTATATGTAAGATTATATTTTATAAGTTCATCCGAATAAGATTCCTGACTTATAGTATAAGGTAACTCAGAGTTATCTGATGAATTCAATATCTCATTACATATTATATTAGGTCCATATTCTGTGACATCATTACTGTAATCTGTATAAACACATTTACTATCATCATCTTCAACTTTACCTAATAGATATTCTAGATTAAGACTAACTGCATTTGGGGATCTAAGATTAGCTTCACCCATTACATATATTTTAGTTTCTAACCCATTATTAATTAATTTAGGGATTAAATTTCTTATGTGATATTCAGTGGTAAGTAAGTCACTATACTCAGGAGTGTAAAGTACTACTGTCTTTTTATTAGTGATCTCAGATAGTAATTCACTAATTTGATCTTCATTTATTAGATATACAGTTCCTATTGATGCACCAGTAAATGAGTTATTTAGAGTTACATTGCTAATATCAAATACAAATTTTAGATTACGTTTAAGATTATAGCATATTTTAGTTATATCACAACCTTCAGGTAGTAATCCTAATCCATATAAATTTGAACCACTATACATTCCAGCTGCATTAGTAACATTTCCCATATATGGAGAGTAAGAGTTCTTATCTCCAAATTTTGCATCTTTAAACATTAAACTAGTATTTACTACTAAGTCAGATAACTTTATTGCATTTAGACTGTTTATCTGAGCCTTCTTGAATAATCTTACTACAGATGCTGACGTATTAATATGTAAGGTTTCTGGAAGTTTAAGGTTAGTTCTACCAAATGCACAAGTAAGATCTGTTAAGTTCTTAATTTTATTCCCATTAAATAAATCCAATATTGTAGGATAAGATGATAAATCAAGTTCATCATCATCTATCCAATTGAATGCATATCTTGCTGACTCTAATTCAGTTAAATCAGCACCTGATGGAAATAAATTTAATACATTGTTATTACTTTGCGTAAATGCATAATCTAATACATTAATTTTATTAATTATTTCATTTGCTATTCTTCCACTACCATTATAATTATTAGCTCCAGATAGTAAATGACTGCAATTTATGTTATTATTTATAGTGCCTCCAGTAAAATTAATTGATAAATTCTCAATTTTCATTACTTTATTTAATGAAATGAAATCATCTTCATCACTTGGAATTGTACCACATATAAGATATGATAAGTCAGAAATATTTGTACCTACAGTTAAATCTAAGGTCCTAATATTCATATTATTCTCAAATGCGTGTGACATATCAGTCACATTTACTGCTGAGATATTTATATTACCAGATAAGCTATCTTGCTCATATACCTTATCATCTTTACGAAATGAAGAAGATCCATTAATTAAATTGGGTAAAATAAGTTGAGGTAAAGTGGAATTAACTTTACTATAACTAAATATATTGGAAATATTAGTAACAGATCTAGGGATATTTATCTCTGAGATATCTGTTATGTCAGTTCCACTAAATGTGGAAGATAAGTCTGATACGTTACTAGGTATTTCAGGATATCTTGATATAGTTGAGTTACAGAATGCACCTATCATATTTGTTAATGAGCTAGGTAAGTTCATGTTAGCTACCTTATCACTATCTAGCTTACTACAATTAGCAAAAGTATATGTCAAATCTCTAATTTTGCAACCTGGTATACTTTCAAATATAGGTGGATTGCAGACAGGTACTCCATCAAAAGTATGATTTAAAGTAATGATATTAGCAGGAACTAAAGTACATTCATATGAGTAACTTTCATTAAGGTCAGAAGCTTCTCTTAATTTCTCATTTAAGGATTTAGCATTCTCATCATTCTCATCTTTGACACCTGCCCAGTCATCATTAGTACCTTCTACTAATTTTATATCTGTAATACCTTTACTAAATGGTAATGAATACGTAGAAGTTCTTATATTAACATAAACTGTATTTTCAGTTTCATTATTATATACAGTCTCTACAAATTCATTATCAAATACGGGAGGTTTAGGTTTAGTATATATAGATCTACCTAAGATATATCCTGAAGAATAATTAGGCACTGAATTGACAAAATTTACAGAATTTATATTAGCTAAACAAATATGTTTATACTTACTTTCATCTTCTTTGTATATATAATTTTCACCTTTACTAAAGGAAACTCCATTATTTCCACTTTTATTATCATATTTATATCTAGTATATTTATTTTCACTAGTATCAATTTCATAATTATCATTATTTATACTTTTTTGATACTCTCCATCAAAATTAAGAAATAATGAATCGATATCTTTATGTAATTCTTCATCTACTTTAAATTTCATAGATTACCTCATAGATATAAATATATTTAATTTACCTTTCGAAACAATTCTCTTAATATATTGCTTTAAGAA
>Ga0256870_1000500_pt1 | contig 14590 bp, 8 predicted proteins | sample RumenRJG_06RNA_FD_186079 | JGI IMG/M metagenome (GOLD analysis project Ga0256870, IMG submission 186079) | Metatranscriptome of bovine rumen microbial communities from Lethbridge, Alberta, Canada - Rumen RJG_06 (Metagenome Metatranscriptome) | ecosystem: Host-associated > Mammals > Digestive...
CGATGTCTTGCGCGGAAGACGTTTTTTCAAAATCACACAAATCACTCACTTTGTACTGACGCCCGCCAATATTTACCGGATAATTCAACAGCGACCAAATATCATAATTTTCTGATTCTGAAGTTTGCAACACAATATCGTTGAATGAATTGTTGCTATAAACCGCTGCCAACTGTTCGCGACTGATAAACAAACAACTCAATGCGTAAAACAGATGAGCCGGAAGTATATTTTCTCGTATCATTACCTCTGATTTCGGTTTTAAATGATATTCGGTATAATCGCTTTTGTAATACGAAGGTCGCGAATTGATATTCACTTCTTTGATACGTTTATGCTGCAAAAGCCAATTTTTCAACGTATCGGAATAGCGCAAAAGATTTTCGTAGTTGTAACCTTTCATCGACAAGATATAAGAGCCGTTTTGCTCCATCACATCGTTTGAAAATCCCTGATCCTGAAGTCCGTAAACAGTCCAACTGCCGCCACCCAACTGCAATCCTTTGCTTATTACTTCGGATTTCAAGATGTAGGGAAATGCAGTTTTGCCCGCTTCTTTGGTAAAATAAACTTCGATACTGCCGTATGTAGGTCCAAAACTGCTTTTAAACAATCTGATTTCCGGTTGTTTGCTAAGGTGATTTTCCATTTGCCGAATCAGATAATCCATTTGCGAAATCGTAGAACCGTATGGCAATGAGGCTTGTATATGCAAAACAACTTCATTGTTGTCGCGAAAATAGCTGCCTTCATACACTTTTTCTACAAACAACCGGAGTGAGCCTCCTAATGCAACATCGGTAATCGGACGGATTTTTTGACTATAAACCTGCGAACCGAATATTTTGTTGTAACAGATTGACCAAAAACCGGTTTCCTCTACCTTGTCGGGCATTTTGAAAAGCGGTAATCCAAATCCGAGTATCGAAATTATTATTGCAATTCTTTTGTGTTTTACAACAAAACGTGTTACAAACAAATATCCGCGCGACATCACTACGGCAAAACGCATGTATCTGCGGCGTTTTTTCTGTGACTTTTCTTCTTTTTGAAGCTGCATTACCGACGGCACAAGCCACAACGATGTAAATATCGAAATCAAAAGATTCACGATAATCACAACGGCAAAATCATAAAGATTCAAGCGTAATTTTTCATCAAAAAAGAATACAATCATCAGCGAACCGGCAGTTGTAAGCGTGGAAGCCACTATCGGCAATACCGCCTTGAGATTGCGATTGCGTTTCCAATGGTCGGACATGATTATTGTATTGTCAATCATCAAGTTGAGCGAAATTGTAATACCGGCAAGCGAATACAATTGCAACTCTACGCCCAAAATATAGTAAAATATAAATGCTATCGCCAAATTGCAACACAACGAACTGACTACCACGATAGTACGTCTGAAACTAAATGTTGTTACCAATACAAAAACCAAAAGTATAAGAATGGTAAGCAAACTTCGGTAACAGATTTTTTCAAGCTCGTCCGAGATATATTCTGCGGCATCATAAACTTTGTGAATTTGGTATCCGGCAGGAAGTTTGGATTTTAGTTGAGACATCCTTTCTTCTACCAGTTGTCTAAGTTTCAATTGATTGGCAGTTTTTGTAGCAGAAAAATTGATATAAACCGAGTTTAAACCGTTGATACGCTCGATATACGAAGGCGTTTTTTCAGAAAATTCCGGTGTAAGGATTCTGCCGAGATTTATCAGCGCGGTATCACCGTTTGTTACGTAAAGATTGTCAACTGAAAAAACCGAATCTGCCTTGCCGTCGCTAAGCTGGTATTTTCCGACATTGGTTTTGAATGTATAATCCGAAATCTGAGAACGGATGTCCCACGGCGAAATACCCGAATTGGTAACGGCTGTATTATTGAATTTCAAATTATAATCATAACCGTTGCCGGCGTAGATATCCACGCTCTTAACGCCCTCAATATCAGAAAATCCGGTTTGAAATACTTTTTTCACACAAGTACCGATTTCGTCGATATTATTTTGCGCATTCACTGTATATGACAAAAAGACTTCGGAATTGTTGTCGCTACTTTTTGAAACTATAATTTCGGGATAGCTGACACCTTTGGGCAACGACGGCCACATCTGACGTACAAGCGACGAAATCTCAAATCTTACGGCAGAAATATCGGCATGAGAATCAAAACTTATCCTCACTTCGCCGCTACCGTTGCGCGACACTGAGGTGATGTTTTTTACGCCGCGCATTTTGGCAAATCCCGATTCCAAGATACTTGTAACACCGGTTTCCACTACTTTGGACGATGCTCCGTACATCTGAAAACATACCGCAACGGAAGGCAATTGCTCTTCGGGCTGCAATTTTACAGGCAACAAGGGTAACAACGAAATACCCGTAAGTGACAACGCTGCAAATATTACAATTATCGTAAACGGAGATATTTTTTTCATTGTTACTTTATAAAATTAAAATCTTCCTGTATTTTTTCTAACTTTTCAAAATCGTACAATGTCATGGCTCTCAAGTTGTACAAGATGTCCCAATAATTGCTCATGGCTGAGATGTATTCCACCTGTGCATTTTGCAAACGTTGTTGCGAGGAGTTGAGAACGGCGATGTCACACGACGCATTTTTGAACTTTTCGATATTGCTGTTGTAGACTTCTTCGGCAATTTTCAGAGCCTCATACGATGATTCCATCAACGAATATCTTACCATAAGTTCGCCCGAAGTAATCACGACATCTTGCTCCAATTCTTGGATTTTTTGCTGCAATTCCGATACGGCAATATCTTTTTCGTTTTTGGCGATATTGCGGCTGCCGCGTCCTGTACCCCAATCCATTAAAGGAATTGTTAACGAAACACTTACAACATCGCGCCTCATCGGGTCTTTGTAAGAATCTCTCAAGGTTTCTGCCTGCTGATTGAATCCCACGGAAGCCGATACCGAGGCATTGAACCGTGTTGACTTGTTCATTTTGTCAAGATTCATTTCCGCTGAAACTACGTTATTAGTTTTCTCTTTGATGAGATAATTGTTTTGATTCATCATCTCGAGAGCTTTCTGCACATCCACAACCACTTTTTGCGGCTTTTCAGGAATAATTACGCTAAGATTTGTATCTTTGGGCAGACCGAGATACGATATCAATTTCATACTTGCACGTTTTACTTGAATTTCGTAATTAAGAATCGCATTTTGAGCGTTAAGTACGTCGAGTTCAAGCGATTGCAAATCTGCTTTTGAAATAGATGCTATCTCAAATTTGCGTTTTCCGATCATCAACAACGCCTGAGAATTTTCGGCTTGAATCTTTGCGTTGGAATAGCTGTCAAGAGCTTTTGCAAGTTCAAAAAAATATGTTACAGCCATTTGCGAGATTTTTTCGGTATTGTAGATGTATTCTGCCTGTGCCTGCTCAAATTTCAAAGGTTCGATTTTGCGTTGCCATTTCAGACTGTTGAAACCCAATATCTCGTTGACGTAACCGATTTCAAACGGCACGGTGGAATATTGATTGAAAGTATTGTCACCAAAATATCTCAAATAATCTATCGACGAATTTACATAAAATCTGCCGCCGAAAGGAAGAAAATTTTGAGTCAACGACAAACCTCCGCCCGTAGAAAATGAAAGTTGTTGACGGTAAACGTCCATGTCTGAATACGAATCGTAACGGCGTATCAATTGCCGGTTGTACGATACAGGCTGAAGATTCAACGACAACGCCGGCAAAAGACTTGCCTTGTAATTTCTGAATGTCCAATAATTGGCAAGATACATATTTTTGCATCTGAACGCCGTAAGACTGCTGTCCTTGGCAAGACGAATAACATCCTGCATATTCAGCACAATTGTATCGGCAGACTGAGCCGACATCTTTTGTATAACAGAAATCAATAAAAGCGATGTAAATATGATGATTTTTTTGATTTTCATTTTGCGTGTCTTTTTGTTACAAATTACTATTTTTCAAGATGTTTACGTTGTTCTATCAAGATGTAAACCGCCGGAACAACATACAAACTTACCAAAACACCGATAATCATTGCCGCAATCATAGCCACAGCAAGCGGTTGCTGGATTTGTGATCCCATGTCAGAGAAAAACAAAACCGGAAGCATGGCTCCCACCGTGGTAAGAGTTGTCATCACGATGGCTTTCAATCGGCGGATACCGGCTGTATGAACGGCTTCCAAAAGCGGCATTCCGCTGCGTCGCAAGGTGTTGATGGTATCGAGTTTCAAGATAGAATCGTTGATGATAATACCGCACGAAACTACGATTCCTATTCCGGACATCAGATTGAGGCTGTATCCGAATATCCAAAGTACAAGCATCGCAAAAGCCGTATCCACAGGTATTTCCAACAACACAATCAACGGTTGCAAAAAGCTCTCGAACTGGGCACACATGATGAAATACATCAACAATACCGATACGGCAAGCACCACTGCAAGCTCTTTGGTAAGTGTTTGTGAACCGAAATACGAACCCGAAAAATTTACATCAAGATAGTCGTCAGATTTCAATTCGGTGTTGACATCTTTCATTAATTTTTCAGCATCAGAAACGCCGTAGAAACTTACGGGAATATATGTCCCGTTTTTGCCGGCGGTGATGTTTTTCAGCTCCACGGCAGATTCCATTTTCAGAAAACTTCTCAACGGGATAAGTTTGCCCCGGTTGTTCGGAATAAATTTTTCGCTGATGAACTTTTCAACCTCAAGTGTATCGTTGATTTTTAGTTTCACCGGGATATTAGAACCGTAAGTATGAAGCTCCGTAACATCGCTGCCAACGATATTCATTTTCAGCAAATTGGTCAACGCAGAGAGCGATACGCCATAAAAAGCCATAGTTTCACGATTGGCAATTATACGACGGACAATATTGAATGTCAACGACGAACTGAGAGTTTCCGGCGATATTTTTTTTACCTTTTTCTCAAGCGCGGCAATCTCGGCAGAGGATGGCTCACGGTCGTTTTGAAATGACATCATCACTGTAATATCCGGCTCGGACGAATCGAAAATCATCTCGAAAACATTCATCGCCGGAGCAAATGTAATCTCGGCTTTCGGATAATTTTGTGTCATGTATTCCGTAACTTTTTGTTTTAGGATATCAACACTGTCCTCCGAAGATGTTTTCCAATAAATCTCGGTTTCGCTTTCGGTAAGCGGCACGGAGATGTCTGCAATGAAATCTTTGATACCAACGTATGCTGAATATTCCGAAACTTGTGAGGCAAATTGTTGTAACAAATTATTTGTACGGTTGCAATTGTCCTGAGCCGTGATTTCCTCGTTCCAACTGATTTTGGCTGTAAGTTCCAATCCTTTGGTTTGAGGCATTTTGCTGACTTTCATTACATTGAACAATATGTAACAAAACAGCGGCATCACAAGCGAAATTATCAGCAAGAGTTTTTTATGATTCATCAATTTGGAATACAACGAATTGTAAACCTCGAAAAATTTCTGCTGCTGTTTTATCTTGAATTTTCCTTTTTTGACTGTCGGTACAAAAGCCACGCGGTAGACTACGGGCAAAAGTATAATTCCTGTAAAATACGAAACCACCAAACCGGCTGTAATCGCAAAAGCCTGATCGGAAAATACCGCGCCCGCCATTCCGCTCAAAAATACAAGCGGTAAAAATACGGCAATTGTAGTAAGCGACGAACTAAGCAATGGCGTTATCAATTCGGAAGCTCCGCCGGCGCAAGATACGCTCAATGTTTTGCCCGAGGTTTGCCATTGCATGATATTTTCACTGACTATCAATGCGTTGTCAATCATCATACCGACCACGAGAATAAGTCCCGAAAGCGATACGGTATTTAGCGAATATCCGAAAAGATAAAACGGTACAAATGTAATTACAACAGAAAAAATCATTGTAATACCGATAACCGCCGATACACGAAATCCGCCCATAAACCAAAGGGTAACGATAATAATCAAAATAAAACCCAAAACAAGATTTTGTTTCAAGTTGCTGATTGTATAATCCAAAAGTTCGGTTTGGTTGCGGCTGATTTTGAAATCATAATCAGGGAATTGCGTGGCGAATTCGGAAGTAAGCATCGAAATTTTGTCGCGGAGGGCGTCCATGCCTTCTTCCGCCTGTTTGATAACGGCAACAGAAATTATGCGTTTGCCGCCAGACAATGCCATGCCTTGTTCGGTAAGAGTTTCAAAACTGATTTCGCACAAATCTTTGAGCTTGAATATCCTCTCTCCTACCCTAAGAAAAATATTTTCGACATCGCTAATATCTGCCAACAACGATGAAACACGGATGGAATATTCGTAAACGCCGTCCATTACTTTCATGCTTGAGGCTTGGATATTATTGTTGTTGACAGCGGATACAATATCTTGAATATCAACAGATAAGCTGCGAAGTTTATCGATATCGGGACGTATAGTAATACAGCTGCCCGGTATTCCTGTAATATCCGCCATTGCCACTTGCGGAAGCTGCTCGATACGGTTGCGAATGATATTTTCTACGGCATTGCTCATTTCCAAAAACCTAGAATTGTCAACGCCGTCTTTCAAAGAAATTTCCAAATAAAAAGCCGGAATATCAGAAGCTCCGGTTTTGACGGCAACCGGACGTTTGAACCCCGAAGGCAAACTATTCATTGCCGCATCAATTTTTTCGTTGACTTCGATATAAGCATAGTCGATGGAAGTTCCGAATTTGAACTTCATGTCCACAACGCCTGAACCGTCGCAAACACGGCTTGTTACCGACTCCAGACCGCCTACCTGCAACAATCGCTGTCTCAAACGGGAAACGGCTGTATTTTCGATTTCCTGAGCCGACAAACCTGCTCCCGATACCTGTACCGTAATTTTTGGGATGTCAATATCCGGCAACAAGGATACCGGCAATACGGAATACATCACGATGCCAAGTATCAAAAATCCCAAAAATGTCATAATAACCGCAACCGGACGTCTTACTAAATACAACATCTTGCACGAAACGGTTTAGTTGTTAACGATGATTTCGGTTCTGTCGGCAAGAAAAGTGTTGCCGTCGTAAATTACAGAATCGCCCTCGGAAATACCGTCAGAAATAGCAAATTCCGAACTGTTTTCGCCTGCCACTTCCACATAATTCCAATGCGCAACACCGTCTTTGGATGTGAAAACCACTTTGCGTCCCGAACGGCTGACAACCGACGACTTGTCTACAGCAACAAAATCTCCCGAATTGCGCTTGATTTTTATGGCTGCATTCATGCCCTCCACCAATCCCGAAGGCGACAAGATTTCGGCTTTTACATTTACCATTCCGTTTTTATCAACTGACGGATTTACCTCGCGGATATACGCCTGCCAAGATTTTCCGGGCATGGAAAATACTGAAATTTCGGCTTTGGAACCTTGTTTTACAAATTCCAGTTCAGATTCCATAATCGTAAAATCAGCCATCATATTGTTGTCGGAAATTATGCGGCAAAACGGTTTTGAGCCCGACGGATTGCTTTCGTTGCCTTCTACATTTGCTACAAGCCCACTGATGGGAGCTGACAATTTGCAGTTTTCGTATTCGTATTTTGCAAGATTGTACCTGGCTTGCTGCTGTAAAAATCCGCTTTTGATTTTTGCATTTTTTATTACCTTTTCGGGAATATTTTTGTCGTCAACAGAATAGCCCTGAGAAATGATAACTTCCTGCATTTGGAGTTCAGATTGTTGCAAAGCCGCCTCTGCTTCATCAAAATTGTTTTTCAGTTTAAAAGATTCCAAATCGGCAATCACATCGCCTTTTTTTACACGGCTGCCGTTTCTGAAATATATTTTGTTGATTACTCCGTTTACTTTCCAATAAAGATCGTAATATTTTCCGGGAATAATTTTCCCGTTGCTGACAATTTCATTATCAAACTTTTTTTTGATAGCAAGCTGAGTTTTTACAACAGTTTTTTCAATATTTTGAAGATTTTGCGGAGTATCTTCCGAGCCGTTGTTTTGAGATTGACACGAAGCCAAAACTGCTAACATCGCAAGATACAAACTTCTAAATTGTTTCATGATAGATTTGCAAGTTATTTTATTATTGTTACTTATTTTTTTTGTTGTTAACTTCGATTTCTAATTGCTATCTGCATTTTTTCGGCGCAAAAATATTTAAAAATAAAGTTAAAAACAAAAAAAGTTTATCAAACATCTTTACTAATATCACAAGACCGGGAATTCATTTAACCACGGAAAACACGAAAACTCAGAAATTTAATTTCCTTTTAATACACCCAAATCACTTTTCCGACGATAAATTCATCCGGCACAAGTCCCCAAAATCGTGAATCAAGCGAGTTGGGAGCATTGTCGCCTGTCATGAAATAGTAATCCTGATGCATCACATGATAATTGATTGGCGTGCCGTCAGGATTGCGAAATCCAAGACTGTCCCAAATTATCTTGTGACCGAGTTCGTACTCGATATACTTGCGATAAATACGGACGTTCTTTTCGTTGAAGTGTATCGTGTCGCCTTTGCGCGGAATATACAACGGTCCAAAATTGCGGACATCCCAACCAAGACTGTCCCAATACGGCAAAGTTGCATACGGCATTCCGACCCGATGAACATACGAAGTATCACGGGTTAATTTTTCGGTCATGTCTTGCGCCTCCACAAGTCCTAAATCCTCGTTGACGCCCTGCACGTAATACCGACAATTTTTGATATAAAAACTGTCACCCGGCAACGCTACACACCGTTTTACAAAATACTTCATAATATCAAAAGCTATGGTGTCCCAACCAAGAAAACAAGTCTGATTAAACACCAAAACATCGTTTCTTTTTGGCGATGAGAAACGATGTCCGCGACTGATTTTGCCGTGTCTGACTGAGTCATAACACGGCACATCAAAATATCTCCGTCCGAACGTCATCTTGTTGACTAATACATGTTTGCCGGTCATCACGGTCGGCTCCATCGACGGGGTCGGCACTTTGAATGACATCAATACAAAGGTTTTTAATGTATTGTGCGCCGTATAAATCACGGCAGCTAACAAGATAAGCCATAGCAGGCGTTCTATCCATTTGTTTTTAAACATAAAATTTATTTTCTTTTTTCCTTTTCTTCCACTTTTCTCCTTAAATCCCTTGTTGCAGGCGATTCGGTTTTGATTTCCAATGTGTTAACCAATTCATATTCTCTCTGCCTCAAACTGTCGTTGCCCATATCGCAATACAGAAAATACAACAAATAATGCGGATACAACCGGCTCGGAATCCTATTGGCCGCACGTTGATAATATTTTTCTGCCAAACCCAAATCCCCTAATGCCTGATAACATTCGCCAATGATGTTAAGTATCATCTGGTCAGACGAATGTAGGGCAGCGTTTTCTAAAACTGGTATCGCCAATTCATATTGCTTGGTTTTGTAGAGCGAATGTCCGTATTCGTACACAAAACGCGGATTCCAACTCATTGCATCGTATATTGTTGAATATCTGTCAACTACATCTTTATAACATTTGTTACGATACAAGATTTGCATATATCCCCATTTTTCGAGATTTTGGACTTTTTGATTATAAGAGTCCAAATTCAACGACGTAAAAAAAATCACTGCCACAGGGATTATCATTGCAAATATTTTGCGCGAATTTCTTACGATAATCCCAAAAACAATCAACACTGCAACAGCCACAAATACAGGCAAATGCAACGGATAAGACGCAAATGCAAATACCATTATTGCAATCAACGCGCCCGAAAGTCCAGATGTTTTTTCGCAGTATGATTTTCGGATTAAAAACACCAAAACCGCCAACACTAAAACCAATATCGGCAGACCGTATTCCACGCCGATTTGCAGATATTCGTTGAAGGCATATTCGGGTGCTCCTGCAGCAAGTTTTTCGGAATCTGTAGCACAACAGTCCGAAAAATATTTTTCTTGCGCCGCGCCGTATGCCGCTGCAAAATTGTTGCTCCCAAAAATCGGTGCGTCGGCTATTGCAAGAGCTGAAATTTTCCACAACAACAATCTCCCGACAGCCGAACCGCGTTTGAAATGCCACAGAAAAATAGCAGCAATTACCACTAAAAGCGTCCCAAATATTATGAAACTTCGAGGATGTTTTTTGACCGGAGCGGGCATAGATGCCCACACTCCTCCAAGTTTGCCGTTGCCAACCAAAACGTAAACAATTGATATAACCGTTGCAATCCAAGCCGTGCGACTTAATGTTGGCGGCAAAGCAATTGCATTGATTATGAGTACAACATAGAGGATGATTTTTGCGGTTTTACTGTTTTTCGATTCTAAAATTTTGTGCAGTAAAATCGGTATCGATACTGCAATAAAACCGCCCAACGGTCCAGGATTATAGAACGAGCCTGTTACCTTGAAAATTCCATGCAACGAGGGCAACACGCCATAAAGCTGCAACAAGCAATACACGGACTCCAAGGTACAGACGGCAATTATCGAAATTTCAATTGTTTCGATTATGATTTGAGGTTTTAATATGAGCGAAAAAATTAATAAAATTCCGCCTGCAATTATTCCCCGAAAACAAAACTGCCGCCATTGCAACACCTGATGCACCTCATCGCATGACAATCCAATCCCGTAGTTCATTGTCAACCAAAAGACTAAGGCGATTAACAATATTGACACGTAAACTTTTTGCAACATCTCAACTATTTTTTTAGCGGGAAACAAACTACCACCACTCTACCCTTTCGCCGTCACGGATTAAAAATGCACGCTCGTCCCAACCTCTTCTATGGTTTTTAACCCAATACAATGTATTTGACGGCACTTCATCGTAATGCAATACATTTGTCGTAGCAACTTTTTTACCCATTGAAACCCATTGCTTGCCATTATAATACAACAATTCGTAGGTGTCTCCGGGGCGGATGTCGTTGTCGTCACTGCGAGGAACAATGCGAACAAAAGAGATTTTTTGCGGCTTTGCAGTTTTGATACCAACCCAATTACCATCGGGATTTTCGGTTTCAAAATTGGACAAATAATCATCATCAAATGCCTTTTTGATAACCTCTGTATCTGCGGCTTTGTTGGCGATTGGTGTACCCGAAATTTCTGTAGTATCAGCACCGTAAAATTTCAGTTCAGCAATACTTCCATAACTGCCGTCGGGCGAGAGATAACGGAAATATGTATGCGGTCTTTCTGACTTAACCAATTGAGGGTCATTAACATATACGTCATCAATCACAAAAATATCTTCTGCATTACGAAAATCGGGATTGTCCGCGCCTTGTATTTTGCCACCGTGAATACGCTCTCGCATTTCGACTACATTGCGGTTTTGGTAATATTTGCGACGAATATCGAGACTGCGAGTTTCGCTGCCGTCAAAAGTCAAATATTCAATTTCTCCGTTTTGATGCAAAATAAAAGGATCGCTTATCGGAATCAATTTCTTACCGTCAAACCCTTGAACTATATAAAGAATATTTCTGCCGATATTTTTAAAACAAGCTTTGCCATCCTTTATTTCGCCATAATCTACTATCGACCATTCTATATTATGACCGTTGAAAATGGAAATATAGCAAAATTTTTCAGCAAGATTGATATCTCTATATGTATCAATTTCGATGTCGGACGTCTTTGTATATTTACTTGTGAGATCCTTTTGACAATAATCAAACGGATATTTTAACGCCGATTCGTTACGATAACGGACACGGTCGCGATTAATAGCATAAGTGGAACGATACACTTTAGGGAAACGTTGCGCAGGGTAAAAACGTCTTCCATGCTCGCAAGTAATATCCCACGGTGACGGCATATCACCACCATTGCCAAAAACAACTACGTCCCATGTATGTCCGGCACGAAAACGACCATAATACGGTGTTGCATCTATGTAACAAGGTATTCCTACGCTACGATAGGTTGACACTGCCAAATTAACGTAATCCACACACCGACCGTATGCGATATTTTTCATTTGCGATGCTGTAAGTAACGGATATCCAGCATCGATGTATTCACCATTACGGCGAACTTTTTGCAGCATCTCATTCCTAACAATATCTACAGTACGAAAAGTCGTATTGGTCTCCTCATCATCGTAAAGTTGTGTTTTTAAATTCTGCGAAAATGCCTCCGACAATGTATCACGCCAATAATCAAAAGGTTGATACTCTGCTACTTTGTACGGCAACAGAGTTTCGCAAAACTCGTCAAAATCTATATGCGCTGCCCATTCACTCTCTTTCCAAACCTTAAAAGCGTGGTCGATAGTGTAAATCAAATAATTAGCCGTCATAATCTTTACGTCGGAAATTGGATTACGTTCCAATCCGGGATAGACTTTTTTTCTGACATTGAGCAGCGAATCTCGAACTACAGTATGCGGCAAGTCTTTTTGCTGCAACAGATTATCTGCGATTGCATAATACTTGTATATCGTACTATCCCTATACGAATAATGCACGAGCATATTTTCGATTAAGAATTTTGCCGCTGCGAGTTTTTCAGGGTCGTCCTTGTAATGCTCAAGTACGGATTCGAGTTCTGAACGGTTTTCACCTGCAAGTTCAAGAGCAATATCTAAATTGCTTTTTGCACCGAAACACGATGCAAAAAGCAGTATTAGGATAATGAAAAAAAAATTCATTGCGTTGAGATTTTAAAATATTTCTCCACTTCATTTAAGTACCACTTTGTCATTTCCGGAAGTTCCTTATGAGTAATAAACAAATGAGAAACTGTTAATAAAAATATACCAATATTTATCAGTTTCAGTTTTCTTTATTCCCATAATCCCAACATTCGTTCTAACATCTCCTTGTCCAAATTACTATTACCAACGGTCGGGATGTAAACCGATGAAATATTATTGGATGACGTGACAAATACATAATACGGATAAGTAATCCTATCAATTTCGGTAATTTCATCAGAATATCCAAACAAGTGGTGTTCAGGAATATTAAACGAAAGTTTAATATTCTTAAATGAAAATTTATTTGTGCTTTTATTTAGGAAAATAGTCTTAGGATAATTGATACTATTTACTAAATCCACTGCATAATGATTACACCCAGAGCAATATTCGTCAGAAATTACACTAACAAGAAGCACAGAATCGTTTTCTATGAAAAAACTCTGTATCGAAATACTATCACTTTTGGCATTAATAATTTTATTTAAATTTTTAAAGCATTTAGAATAGTTTGACATAAAATTTTGTTTCAAACTATATATTTCTCGTTTGTATGTTATTTCATCATTTTTTAGAATCATCACCTCTGAACTAAATTGTTTTACAGTGCCGATGAGATCAAATAATTTGTAAAGCGTTATAACATAAAACACAGCTGCAAAGACAAGCGAAATTGTCGTTAATTTATTTTTATTCAAAGCGTTTGAGTTTATAAAACATAATAAATGGATTATCTTCAGGAGCGATGCTTTCAAGTTTGGCGACATCTTCCTTGCTTAGGTATTGAGGATTGGATAGAGAACCATGTTTGTAATCCTCCGGATTTCCTAATGTATAGAACCAATCATTATATACCCCCCTCGGCGCAAAAATAGGAATCGTTGATGAAGTATTACAAAACTGCTTTTTCCCCGAAAAGGTCTTACCACTCTTTTTATCAACAAAAACCAAATTAGATGTACGCGCCTTGTTAATAGGCAAAATAAGGTGAGTCTTGGTTTCGTACAGATCACCTCTGAAAAAAAATTGTTCAGCTTCAGTTTTTATCAAATAACCTTGTATATAATCCTGATATGTCTTAAATTGATTAATATCCAACTTTTTGGACGAAAAATCTATATTTCTGTAATGATACAGTGTATCTTTATAGAAACAGTATATTGAGTCGCAGTGAGACACTCCTATCAATATTTTATCATCATAATCACATGAGCCTGTATTCATAGAAACTACAGTATTAGTATAAGGCAGTAACATCTGCTGCAAGTTACCACTCTTATCCGCGACCAAGAGCGAATAAGAGTCTATATCTCCATTACCATTGCTCTGATGTCCGTAAACCTTACTAAACAAATATTTGTCTTTTGTACACCCTACAATATTATCAGCAGGATAATCCAATTCCAATGTAGAAATGTAATTGCCATCGGTATCATATTTTAACAAATACGGATTTGTCAGTATTAACAATTCCTGTTTATATTTATCGAATGCAATGCTTAAAATACGCTTAAACTCTCCGGGACCAACGCCTCTTTCGATTCTCTTTAAAAATTTACCATTAGCATCGAAAATTATTAAACCATACTCTTGGTAATCATCGTTAATATAGATTCTATTGTCAGCTACTATAAACTTGTACACATTGCCAATTAGGGATTTGTCATTGGATTCAAGAGAAATAATTTTCATAGTATCCAAGATGTCTTCCAATTGATATTCTTCGTTAGAAAGGCAGTCATTGAAATCAAAATCCTCGACAGTATCACATTCTAATATTTTACCAACTAATTTATTGTCAGTACAACCGAAAGCTGTTATAGCAATCAAACATGTGAATAAAATATGATATTTCATTATTAATATTTTCATTTTTATATTTCTATAACACGAAATTGA
>Ga0256870_1000513_pt1 | contig 14492 bp, 17 predicted proteins | sample RumenRJG_06RNA_FD_186079 | JGI IMG/M metagenome (GOLD analysis project Ga0256870, IMG submission 186079) | Metatranscriptome of bovine rumen microbial communities from Lethbridge, Alberta, Canada - Rumen RJG_06 (Metagenome Metatranscriptome) | ecosystem: Host-associated > Mammals > Digestive...
AATAAAAAAACAAAAGAAAATATTACGTTTATTATGAGATAATTAGTTAACTTTGCATCCGATTTTTAGAAAACTACATATTTAATATTTAATTACATTCAGATTTTATGAAATTCACTTTTACTTTTAGCAAAAGAGTTTATTTGCTGCTCTCTTTTGTTGCTACACTGCTGACAATTGGCGTCAGCCATACAAAAGCAGACGAACTGACTATTTACGACAAAGGGGATTTGTCTGCAAGTAGTACTTATAGTATTATAATTCCTATGTCTGGAAATTATTCTGCAACCAATCAAGAGTGTGAGTTTATTATTCCCGCTAACAAGCTGGTTGACATGAAGGGGAAAATAATAACTAGTATTGTCTTTTACACATATGAAGAAAAGACAACAAATTTTGATGGTCATTTTAAAATATTCTTAAAAGAAACTCAAAACATTGAGAAGAATAGCTTCGATGGAGATGAAAATGCATCAATAGTATATGAAGGCAATCTAACAATTTCATCGAATCAATTAAAAATTGATTTTGAAAATGAATATACATACAATGGAGGTAATTTGTTAGTGGGAGTTTATGAAACAATAGGAGGTCTCAAAAACGAGCCGTATAATTTCATAGGAGAAACATTAGAATATAATTCCACATATAAAGCGACCTCTACATCAAACTATGGATATTACCCTGAATATGTTGCAAGTGGTTTTATCCCAAAAACAACATTTACATATTCATCAGTCCAAAAACCAAAAATGACCGTTTACAAAGATAAATACGACACACAAGCTACCAATGGACAAACGATTGATTTTGGCTTAGTTGAGACAGCTCCAACATATAAATATTATGTAAAAAACACTAATAAAGGAGTATTAACCGTAAACATTGATGCTACTGGTGGATATACTGTTGAACCTGCAATTATGTCTTTAGGTGCTGGAGAGATGGAAGAAGTAACTATTACTGCACCAAAAGGCGATTCAAATGGTAAAATCACAATCACTGGCAAAGATGGAGAAGAAGTTATTGGAACATTTGAAGTAAATTACCAAGGTGATGTCATGGACAAAGAAAATAAATTCTTTGAAGACTTTGTTGATGAATATAGAGCTGTAAATTCTACGGACTTACCTGGGTGGGATTTGGATTTGAGTGTAACTGGCGACAAAGATGGTTATGGAAGATTAATGTTCTATAATAGTACCATATATGAATATGCAAATAATGATGAGTCAAAATACATGATTACTCCTAAACTGAGAATCAAGAATAATGCAGATATTATGTATTTTAATGCATATGGACGTAATGGATCGTCTGATACAAAAATCATTATTTCATATTCAAAAGATAAAACAACATGGAATACAATAAAAACATTCTCACACTCTTCATTTAATACAACAAAAAAAACATATTCATTTAACGATATTCCTTCAGGAGATTTCTATATAAAATTTGAAATCTGTGACGTAGCAATTGACTGGATTTATGGCTATACTCTTGCACCAGAAACAGCAGCAATAGAACTTGATGAGACGGTGGCACCAGAAGGACTTACCACAGGTACACAAGATGTAAACCTTAAATATACAATAAAAGAAGGAAAATGGAATACAATTGCATTGCCATTCGCTGTTAACGACTTGAGCGTATTTGGAACAGATGTTAAGGCATACGCTTTCACTGGCTATGAAAACAATGAAATAAAGTTCAATAAGGTTGAAAGTCTTGAAGCTGGTAAGCCATACGTTATGTATGTAGGTACAGCAGCTGAAGCAAATGGTAACTTCACATTCGAAAGTGTTGAAATTACAGCAACAGAAGCAAGTGAGTCAGCATTCAACGGCGCTGCGCTCAAAGCAACTTATGCTCCTATTGCAAAAGGCAGCATGACAGAAACTTGGTATGGAATTACACCAGACGGTAAGATAATGAAAGCTGGCGCTAACGCATCAATCAAAGGTTTCCGTGCTTACATGACATTGCCAGAAAATACAGACGCATCAAGTCTGAAGATGATGTTCGACGGCGATGCAACAGGTATCTACGTAATTGAAAACAATACTAAGAACAACGATGCTATCTACAACATCAATGGTCAGCGTGTTTCAAATGCAACTAAAGGTATCTACATCATCAACGGCAAGAAGGTAATTAAATAATAAAAAGAATAAAACAAAACATTATTAAAGATCATGAATAGAAAAGAATATATAGTTCCACAGGTAAAGCTCCACACTGTAGAAGCTCAACAGAATTTAGCAGCATCTGTGTTAGATCCAACAAAAGACGATCAGGTCATAACACCATCAGATGACGAATTTGATGGAGAATTTGGAGCAAAACAGTCTGTTTGGGATGAAGAATAATTATTTAAATTAGCTCAAAACGAAATGGTGGGGATTTATTCTCCACCATTTTTAGTTTTAAAGAAAGCGAGAACTACAGTTTTAACTTAACAACTTGTGAACTAATCAACCATTTTTAACAATCACTTATTGTATATCTCATTAGAAATCAATATATTTGCAAAATAATATTTATATTTTAATGATTAAAAAGCTTTTATGTCTTATATGATTTATAAGAAATAAAGGCTACACAACCTAAAACATAAAAGAAATGAAAAGATATATACCACTCTGGAAATGGCTGCTAATCTTAATTTCTGCATTTGTACTATCAGTAATTGGATATGGACTTTTAGGCGCACTGCTTAACCTTTGTGACTATCCTGTGTTAAACTTTGCAGCAACGGTACTTTTGCTTATTCTATATTTTTATGGTGTCAGATTCTTAGAAAAAGAAAACGCCAAAGACCTGAAGATTAAGAAACTTGTTCCAGATATTCTGCTTGGCATACTTGTTGGCTGCTTATTTTTTGGATTAGTTGTTGGTATAATGTGGTCTACAGGCTTCTGCAAAATATCATCAATACCCTATAATTGGCAGCAACAACTGTCGGCAATTATTATATTCTTCGGAGTAGCCGTTGGGGAAGAAATTATATTTAGAGGTGTTGTTTTCAGAATGATTGACGAGCGATGGAACACGACCATAGCATTAGTGTTCTCTGCCCTACTCTTCGGTTTTATGCATATAATAAACGAAGGTGCAACATGGTGGTCTTCGTTTGCCATAGCAATAGAAGCTGGTCTCCTGCTTGGAGCAGCATATAAATACTCTGGAACACTTTGGCTGCCTATCGGAATACATTGGGCGTGGAACTACGTTGAAGGAAATGTTTTCGGTTTTGCTGTATCAGGAGGTAATGAGGGCAATTCAATTTTCAAAACTACAGTAAATGGTCCTGAACTAATAACGGGTGGAAGTTTCGGACCAGAGGGTTCAGTAATTGCCGTAGTAATAGGCATTATTTTCTCTGCTACGTTCCTTTATCTGCACTATAATAAGAAAAAAGAAAGAAGGTATAGGTGTTAGTGCTGAGATATAAGTGGGTGATTTTTTCTGTATGAGCTTAAAAATTTAGGATGTGAATATATTGTAAACTTGTGTTTTTTTAGACATTTACTATCTGTTTTTTAAGCAGCATATCAGTATTAGCCTTATTTTTCTTAGAAAAAGTTAAATATTATAAGAATTATGCTTCAAATTGAATTAAATTAGAAAATAAATACCTACATTTGCAGAATTATTAACCAAATATTCATTTCAACATTAACTTTTAAGTCACAAGATTAAGTAGTAATAATTCCCTAAAATTTATTAGGCAGAATCAATGTAAATAAAAGATGAGAGTGGAAACAAGAAGACATATAGCATCATGGATACTATTGGCAGTATTTCTGCCAATGCTTGTTTTCTCGTCTCTACACCAGCATCACTACGAACAACAATCTATTGACACCGAGTGTTCACATTGTGTGAACCACAAACCTCATGACGGACACCTGACCATGCAGACATTTACAAAACATGCTTGTGTCTTGTGTCAAATTCTAACCTTTACATTCTTAATCGTTAGTGTTAGTTCTGTAGTATTCACTAATAATGAATACTCTAAGTTTTACAATGCCAAAGTAAGTTACAGTCGTAATTTATACTATGGTATTATCAGACCTCGTGCTCCTCCAATTGTCTGAAGCAATATAAATGTTCTATCGCAAAGAAGAACGACAAATTAACACATATTGTTTCAGATAAAACAAAAAGAATCATGTTTATAAATTTATTGGCGACTGTACTTTTCACTTGTGCAGTTTCCGATACGACTGTAACATTAGATGATGTAACGGTTATGGGAAATGACCGCCGCAACTACCAGATGCGCTCATCTCAAACTGGACAGTTGATTTCTAACGACTATATTGAGACAAATTTCTCAGGTAGCCTGATGCAGACCCTTCAAGGTATTGCTGGTGTTAAAGCCATGAGCATAGGCTCTGGACAATCAAAACCAACAATTCGTGGTCTGGGCTTCAATCGTATGGTTGTTGCTGAAGATGGCATTAAACACGAAGGCCAGCAATGGGGTGACGATCACGGACTTGAAATAGACCAGTTTTCAATTGACCGTTTAGAAATTCTGAAAGGTCCTGCTGCACTACTTCATGGAAGTGATGCAATTGGTGGATTGATAAATATTTACACCAACCACATTCCAAAAAACAAGTTTGAAGGCAATGTGAAGTTGTTTGGTAATACGAACAACGAGCAGATTGGATTTGCAGCAAAGATTGGCGGAAGAAACAAAAGATTTTTCTATAGAGCTAATCTTACACTGATAGACTATGCGGACTTCGGCGTGCCTACAGACAGTATTCAATACTATTCATACTTCATCCGCTTAAAAGACCAACGATTGAGAAACACCGCAGGCTTTGAGCGTGATGGCGGATTGATGCTAGGTTATGCTGGATATCATTTCCATACCGATTTGCATATAACAGATTCTTACTCGAAAAGCGGCTTCTTTGCTAATGCTCATGGACTCGAAGTCAGACTCTCAGACATTGACTATGACCACTCACGTCGAGACATTGACTTACCATATCAGTCAGTAAACCACTTCAAAGTTCATAGCCATTCGTCGTGGAGAAATGACAGACTATCACTTGAGCTTAACTTAGCATATCAGAACAATCTTCGAGAAGAACACTCAGAACCCGTCTCTCATGGATATATGCCAAAACCAAAAAATACGCTGGAACGCAAGTTCAATAAAAGTACATATACAGCAAAACTTGGTTTGCGATATTCTCTGAATGAGAAAAATGATCTGAGTATAGGTATAAGCAGCGAATATCAAGACAATAAGCGCGGAGGATGGGGATTTATAATACCTGATTTCAATACACTTTCGTTAGGTGTGTATGCTTATGACAGATATACTCTTCGTGATAACCTTATATTTAATTATGGTATCAGATATGATTTTGCACGTACAAATATAAAAGAATATCATGATTGGTATAAGACGCCTGCATCTGGCAATGATTCTATATTCATGCAAAGATCGGCAACTATACATAGAGTATTTAATAGCTTGATTTGGTCTGCTGGTGTTAATTACACAACAGGGCAATGGTTGTTCAAAGCAAATATAGGCAAGAGTTTCAGAATACCAATACCAAAAGAACTTGGTGCTAATGGAATAAATTACCATATATTCCGCTATGAACGTGGAAACAGCCAACTTGATCCAGAAGAATCATATCAACTGGATGCTGGAATAAACTGGACAAACAAAAAGGTTAGCATACAGGTAGATCCATTTGTAAATTATTTTCCAAATTATATCTATCTGAATCCTACAGCTGACTATGTAGAAGGGTTGCAACTCTATCATTACACTCAGTCGAAAGTTTTTCGCTGGGGAGTTGAAGCTCAGATGGTTTACTCAATAAACAAACATTGGGAGGCCGAACTGAAAGGTGAGTATCTTTATGCAAGACAAGAGTCTGGCGAAAAGAAAGGCTATACCCTACCCTTTTCTACACCTTTCTCAGCAGATGCTACTATTAAATATTTGTTCAATTACAAAGGCGAAGGCTATATTTCTTTAAATGCACACATTGTAGGAAGACAGAATGAAATAGTTCCTCCAGAAAAGCCAACAGCAGGATATTTCCTGCTAAACGCAACTGCAGGAAAACATTTCACTGTAGCAAAAAACACTTTGCGTATAACACTACATGTTCAGAATCTGTTGAACAAGCGATATTATGACCATACAAGTTATTATCGTTTGATAGATGTACCAGAACCTGGCAGAAGCATCTCATTTATGTTAGGATATGACTTTTAAAACTATCAGAAACAAAATAAAGCAGAGTATTCTGCGAAAAAACTATAAACTTAATAATCTTACAAATAATTTAACAACATAATTATAAATTAACCATGAAAAAATATTTATATATGAGCCTTATGCTGGCTCTAAGCGTAGTTTTATCAATAAGTTTCACATCGTGCAATAATGATGACGATTTACCTACTAAACCTATCGTAACTTTGACAGAAGTTGGACACGACAATAGTAAGCATGCACATCCAGGTCATGACATGCACTTAGAAGCAAAAGTGACTGCAGAGGGACTCATCAATCGGATTGACATAGAGATTCATCAAGAAGGAGGTGGAAAGTTCAAGATAGAAAAAGCATATACTGACGGGAAAAATATAAATGTCCGCGAGCTTAAATTCCATGAACACATTGATATTCCGAAAGAAGCCCCATTAGGAAAATATCACCTTCACTTCACTGTAACAGACAAGCATGGTCAGAAGGCAACGGCTGAAAGCAGCCTTGAAATTGTTGCAGAAGAAGAAGGACATGAGCATGAACATCATGAACATTAAAATAAAGTAAGAGAAAATGAAGAAAAAACTAATTCCAGTTCTGCTGTGCGCACTTTGTGCGTGCGGCAGTTCTGATGATGACATGACCAAGCCTGTCATCAGCGATAAAGGCATAGTAGCAATGCCTACAGACTGCCAAGTATATCATCGTGGCGATATTATACCATTTCACTATGTATTTACCGATGATACAGAACTCGGAAACTATAATATTGAAATTCATCACAATTTCGACCACCACACTCATGGCACAACTGCTACAGTCTGCGAAATGGACGAAAAGAAAGCACCTGTTAATGCATGGATTTACAACAAAGACTATGAAATACCAGCAGGGCAAACAACGTATAATTCGAGGTTAGATATAAGAATACCAGATGATATTGACACAGGAGATTATCATTTCTCTATAAGAGTTACTGACAGAGCAGGCTGGCAGGAGATGAAGGCTTTGAGCATAAAGATTGTAGAATAAGAGATACTCAAAAACAATATGGAAAAAGAAATTTCAGATTTGCTTATTAAGTACGCAAAGCAGTTTGAAACTCATGATTTTATAAACGGCGACCCATCGTGGTTCATGCATCAAGTAAGCGGAAGAGAAAATCAAGAAACAATGGCTTTTATAGCATCATGTTTGAGTTATGGAAGCAGAAAACAGTTTATGCCTAAAATCCAGTATATTCTTGACATGAGCAAAGGAGATGTTTACAAATGGGTTCGCGATGGTTTGTTTTTACAACACATCCAATCAAATGACCGCCGTTGTTTTTACAGACTATATACATACTCTACTATGCACCATTTTCTTTGTACATATCAGCAATTATTACAAGAACATGAAACACTTGGTAAATACGTTAAAAGTAAAGCCAATGACGGTTATTCTGCTGTAAGTGCAATATGCAGTTATTTCGGTAAATATGGAATAAGTGTTGTTGTCCCAAAAGATGCACGTTCTGCATGTAAACGCGTGTGTATGTTTCTGCGTTGGATGGTAAGAGACGAATCACCAGTAGACTTGGGATTATGGTCAGACTTTATAGACAAGAAAACTCTAATAATGCCGCTTGATACACACGTTGTAAACCAATCTATAAAGTTAGGATTGCTAAAAAGCAAAAACGCTTCAATGAGTGCAGCCCTACGACTAACAAAAAATCTGACAGAAGTATTTCCAGAAGACCCGCTAAAAGGTGACTTCGCTTTATTTGGAGTTGGAGTTAACGAGGATAAATAATAAAAAAGAAGTTTCGAGTCTGAAATGAGCCCGAAACTTCTTTTAGTATTTTTAGAGCGGAAGGTGAGGGATTCAAACCCCCGATACCCAAAAAGGGTATACCGGATTTCGAGTCCAGCGCAATCGTTCACTCTGCCAACCTTCCAGAAAATCGAATGCAAAAGTAGTAAAATTTTCTTTCAGAGGTATTGCAAAATGGAAAAATATATTTGGTTTAACTGTTGTTAACCTTTTATCTTGTTTCTAAATGTCCATAACCTACAAGCCTATCAGTTCTTCCTCCTTGTTCACGATAGTATATTAAAGCATCATACAGATTTTCAGTCTGAAAGAAATTTCCTTCTGAAGGAACCCTCTGAATATTTCCATTTCTGTCAATAAGCAAATATTGATATGAATAGTATCCCAGCTTTAAACTAATTGTTGCATGGTAAATGTTATTTTGTTCATCATATAGCATCTTATATCGTGGCAAGAACTGGTCATTAGTCCACTTTGCATTGATATAAATATCGCCATCATACTTCTGTGGTGTGTGCAATGTAAAATTGACTAAAACATAATCTGAAATTCTGTCATTTTCGATATTATCGCTATTTCGTATATAAAAGGAACCATTGGCATCGAAATCATAAACATAATTAAATGAAGGGACATCAGGAAAAAGATATACTTGATAATCATGTCCATCCCAATCTATTCTGTCAACTCCAAGCGTAGGATGAGTTGGATCCAGGACTTCAAACTTATGAAATTCATTACCACCATCAAAAATAAAATTCTTACAATGCTCCCATCTTAATCCATTTGTCATAACATATTGTGGTTTAGCATTTATCCTTGCATTACTCCACAAACCGTTTTGTAGGAGTACAGTTTTAATCTGGTCCTGATAATTTATTACTCTCATGTTACCATAATTAATCTGCATTGCAATTTGCTGATGTGACTGATTTATATCAACATCCGTATTTGAAGACATTGATAATTGAACTCCCATTATAGGTTCTACAACCATAAAATATGCAACTATAACAGGTTTTTCTTCCTCATTATCATCATAAATTGTCAAACGATAATTACCACTCATTTTAATATTGCAATTTCTATTCGGAATTGACATTCTATAATGAGTATACAACACTGTTGTATTAACGGACTCTTCAATATCTTCAATTAGATTTCCTGATGCAAATCCACTAACAAAGTCACTCTCAAAGAGTTGAGACGAAACACTCCAATCTGCTTCACAATGTTCTAACTTATAAGCAAAACGCCTATAATGATGTGTTAAGTCGTCAAAATTGATGTTAATACGCTGATTTGTGCCAAGCTCAATAATAGGAATGGACAACCAATTATCATCAGCTACTACTTGTAACGAAGATATCTGACTGTCTAATATCTCATTTCGCTGCGCTTTAGCAACAGAAAAAAAAGCAACAAAAAAGATTAATAATATATTTCTCATCAATAATATAACGAAGAAACATGGCTGATTATTGCTTAAAGGTTATGGTAAATCGAATTTTTTATTGTAATTTTGCAGCGATAATGCACTATAAAGATGAAAGAAGTCAAAATTAGCGATAAAACTTTGAAAAAAGCTGCTGCTGAAGGTATGGATGCTTTTGTTAACACATTCATTAATGCTATAAATGAAGCTATTGGTGGTGAACTAGGAGCAAACAACATGAAAGACCTAAATTCAGAGCAGATAACTCTATTAGCTTACCATATACTCCAAGAAGAAGTTATGGATGGAGGATTCATCCAGCTAATACATAATGGATATGGGGGATTCATTTTCCATAACCCATTTGCAAAAATGATGAGATTATGGGGACTTGACGATTTGGCTAAAATAATAAATAAAGCTCACAAACTATACGACAAGTATCATGAAAGAATAGAAAAAGAATGTAGTGATGAGGAATTTATGGCTATGTTTGAACAAATGCCAGAATTTGACGATATAGATGATAATTTTGTTGAGAATGAAGAAAAATGGACAGAACAAATTGCATGCTATATTGACGAACACATTCAAAATTTTGTTACTATTATATAAACAATGAACAAAGAAGAACAGGAACTTAGAAAAAAAAGTCCAATACAGATAAAAAACAAAAAAGCTGCTTTTGAATACTTTTTTGTTGATACATATACAGCAGGTATAGTTCTGACTGGTACTGAAATAAAATCCATAAGGCAAGGAAAGGCATCACTTGTAGATGCCTATTGCATTATTATCAATGGAGAGTTATGGGTAAAAGGTATGAATATATCCCCATACTTTTATGGCTCATATAACAACCACGAATCAAAGCGTGACCGCAAATTATTACTTACTCGAAAAGAAATCAGAAAACTCCAGGAAGCAACAAAACAAGTTGGTTTTACAATAGTGCCAACACTTGTTTTTATTGACCAAAAAGGACATGCAAAAATGGATATTGCATTATCAAAAGGCAAGAAAAGCTTTGATAAACGGCAAACTCTGAAAGAAAAAGAAGACCGAAGGGAAATGGACAGGGCAATAAAACACTTCTAACCAGTTATGAGTAGTATAAGAAACATAATATTCGACTTGGGCGGAGTTATAATAACGCTAGACCAATCGCAAGCAATAAAACGGTTTCATAATATTGGCATTGAGGATATTGAGAACTGGCTAAACCCATATACACAAAAAGGAATATTTGGGGAACTTGAAGTCGGAAAAATATCTGCAGAAGAATTTCGGAAAGAATTAAGTAAAATAGCAAAAAGAGAACTGACATTTAATGAATGTAAGCATTGCTGGTTAGGATATGTAAAAGATTTACCAAATCGAAATATAAAAACATTAATAAAGCTGAGAAAGGAAGGATTTCACATAATCCTATTATCAAATACAAATCCATATATGATGGATTGGGCTTTAAGCAATGAATTTGACGGTGAAGGCAAATCTATAGATAAATATTTTGACTCAATATATCTTAGCTACAAATGCAAAATGATGAAGCCTGATGAACGGATATTTAAAAAGATACTTGACGAAGAGCAAATAATTGCTAATGAAACTCTCTATATAGATGATGGCTCTTTGAATATAGAAGCTGCATCGAAACTTGGTTTTCATACATATTCTCCAGCAAACGGAGAAGACTGGACGGATGAAATAGAAAAATACTTGTAACAAGTAAAATAGGATATAAATAAAATATAAATATTAATGACTTTCAATAAGAAAAAAAGATGGCGTATTATTCATGGTCAGCCCCTGACAGAAATGGACAAACGCATATTATATTGGGAAAATAAAGGCAAAGAAGTTCCCACGCGAGAACTAATCAGAACTCCTGAAGAAATTGAAGGCATAAAACGTAGTGGCATCATTAATACAGGCGTTCTTGACGAGGTTGCTAAAAACATTCACGCAGGAATGTCAACATTGGAAATAGACAAAATATGCTATGATTATTGTACAAAACACGGCGCAATCCCAGCATGTCTCAACTACGAAGGGTTTCCTAAATCAGTATGTACCAGCATAAATGAAGTTGTCTGTCATGGTATTCCAAAGGAAGACGATATACTTGAGGAAGGAGACATAATAAATGTTGATTTTACCACAATATTTGACGGATACTTTGCCGATGCATCACGAATGTTCATTATTGGCAAAACGAGTCCTGAGAAAGAAAAACTTGTCAAAGTTGCTAAAGAGTGTTTAGAAATAGGAGCAGAAGCAGCAAAGCCTTATGGTTTTGTGGGTGATATTGGCCATGCTATAGAAAAACATGCAAAAAAGCATCATTATGGTGTTGTCAGGGATTTATGCGGGCATGGTGTAGGATTAAAATTCCACGAAGAACCTGACGTAACTCATTTTGGCAAAAAAGGAACTGGAATGCTTCTTGTTCCAGGAATGGTTTTCACAATTGAGCCAATGATTAATATGGGAACACATGAAGTATTCATTGATGCAGATGACCCATTTGGCTGGGAGGTAATCACTGGAGATGAATTGCCAAGCGCACAATGGGAACATACATTTTTAATGACTGAACATGGTGTTGAAATTCTTACATATTAAGATAAATTCATGCAAAAAAAAGAAGACATATACATATTAGGTATAGAAAGTAGCTGTGACGACACTTCAGCCGCAGTACTTCATAATAACATACTATTAAGTAATGTAACAGCATCCCAAGCTGTTCACGAAAGTTATGGCGGAGTTGTACCAGAATTAGCATCAAGGGCACATCAACAAAATATTGTACCAGTTGTAGATCAAGCCTTGAAACAGGCAGGAATATCAAAAGAACAACTAACAGCAATAGCTTTTACTCGAGGTCCAGGGCTCATGGGTTCATTGCTTGTTGGAGTCAGTTTCGCAAAAGGCTTGGCTCGCTCATTAGGAATACCAATGATTGATGTCAACCATTTGCAAGGTCATTTAATGGCACACTTCATTCGTGAAAAGGATTCGGAGAAAGAACCTCCAAAACTTCCATTCCTATGCCTATTAGTTAGTGGCGGAAATACTCAGATCGTAAAAGTGAATGCATACAACGACATGGAAGTATTAGGACAAACAATTGACGATGCAGCAGGTGAGGCAATTGACAAATGTTCAAAAATAATGGGACTTGGTTACCCTGGTGGTCCTATAATAGACAAATTAGCACGTAAAGGAAATCCTAATGCCTACAAATTTTCAGAACCACACATTGCTGGACTCGACTACAGTTTCAGCGGATTAAAAACATCTTTTCTTTATAGTTTACGCGACTGGATTAAAGAAGAACCAGAGTTCATTGAGAATCATAAAGAAGATATTGCTGCAAGTATTGAGCATACGATTGTTAGAATTCTGATGAAAAAGCTAAAACTTGCTGTAAAGCAAACAGGTATTAAACGTGTTGCATTGTCTGGTGGAGTATCTGCAAATACAGGGCTACGCAATGCATTTCAGGAATACTCACAAAAATATGGATGGCAAATTTACATTCCTAAGTTCAGTTTTACAACAGACAATGCTGCAATGATTGGTATAACTGGATATTATAAGTATATAGACAAAATATTCTGCACAATAGATAAACCAGCATTTTCAAAAATAACATTTCAATAATATATAAATAAAATGGAATTAGAAAACAAAGTATTAAGCCGCGAACTGCAACAGCACCTCTATGAATCAGAATTAACATTGGGAACTGCCGAAAGTTGTACCGGCGGTCGTATAGCTGAAGCTATTATCGCGACTCCAGGCGCATCAGAATATTTCAAAGGTGGCATAATATGCTATACAGATGAAATAAAAACTAAATTATTAAATATTGACAGTAAACTTATTGAGGAAAAAAACGCTGTTAGCGAAGAAGTTGCAATCGAAATGGTTAAAGGCGCAATTGAAACATTAAACGTTGATTTTGCGATATCAGCAACAGGCTTTGCAGGACCTGGTGGCGGAACAAAAGAAATTCCTATTGGAACAATATGGCTTGCATGCGGCAATAAGGATGAAATTATTACTCATAAGCTTGAAGAAGATGAAGGAAGAGATGTAAATCTATCAGTTGCAACAAGTAAAGCTATGCAAATGATTGTAAAATTTATAATTGACCACGAAATAACAAAAAATTCTTAAATAACAACTTTATTTATGTAAATATTTTGCTAATAAGAAAAAAGTTTATAATTTTGCACCCTGTTTGGAATAGGTATATAAAAAGAAAACAAAAAATTAGATAGCAATGTCGAAAATATGTCAAATTACGGGAAAGAAAGCTCAAATCGGCAATAATGTTTCCCACTCAAAGCACCGCACAAAGAGAACTTTCGATGTAAACTTGTTTAACAAGAAGTTCTACTATGTTGAGGAAGGTTGCTGGATAAGCTTAAAAATTAGTGCAGCAGGCTTGCGCTTAATTAACAAAATTGGTCTTGATGCTGCTCTTAACCAAGCAGTTGCCAAAGGATATGTTGACTGGAAAGACATTAAAGTTATAGGAGAGTAAACACCATGGCATCTAAGAAAGCAAAAGGTAATAGAGTTCAAGTTATTCTTGAATGCACAGAAATGAAGAATAGCGGTATGCCAGGCACAAGTCGTTATGTTACGACTAAAAACCGCAAAAACACTCCAGAACGTATGGAGCTTAAGAAGTATAACCCTATCTTGAAGAAGATGACTCTTCACAAAGAGATAAAATAATAGAAATAGAGAACTATGGCAAAGAAAACCGTTGCAACCCTCCACGAAGGTTCAAAGGATGGTCGCGCATATACAAAGTTATCAAAATGGTTAAGAGCCCAAAGACTGGTGCTTATGTTTTTGATGAGCAGATGGTTCCAAATGAAGCTGTAAAAGATTTCTTTAAGAACTAATTTTAAAATTATTATAGTAAAAAAGAAAAGGTTACCTCGG
>Ga0256870_1000514_pt1 | contig 14482 bp, 14 predicted proteins | sample RumenRJG_06RNA_FD_186079 | JGI IMG/M metagenome (GOLD analysis project Ga0256870, IMG submission 186079) | Metatranscriptome of bovine rumen microbial communities from Lethbridge, Alberta, Canada - Rumen RJG_06 (Metagenome Metatranscriptome) | ecosystem: Host-associated > Mammals > Digestive...
AATTCCCCCTATCTTTTTATTTTTAAAAAACAAACAAACAAAAGAAAGAGGTTATAATATGACAAAAAATGAAGTTATGAAGCTATCTAAAGATGATTTAATTCGTGCGGTATCTACTGAAAGTAATACTCCACTCTATGTAGTTACAAAAGTTTTAAATAGTTTAGAAGTTGTTGTTATGGATAATTTAAAAAAAGCAAATAAGGATTCTGACGTAAGTATTCGGTTATTGGAAGGTATTTATGTGGATGGTGTTTATCTACCATCACGTACACGTATCAATAATCTTACTGGAAGGTCAGTTGATATTTCAGAAAGAATAAAAGTTAAACCTCGTTCAACTAAGGTTTACGAAAGTAAAATCAATGAGTAATTGATATATTCCGTGTTATACGGATTATATAAATACGCTTGCTTATGTGAGTGAACATTCATATTTTACACCTTTTTTAATTCATTGTTTGTGAGAAGTATTACTTGAAAGTCTGACTAGCAAGCTACTTCTCTCTTGCTCCTTTAGTTCAGTTGGTTAGAACGCAAGACTGTTAATCTTGATGTCAGAGGTTCAAGTCCTTTAGGGAGCGTTTGGTATTATATTATATACCATAGGTTACAGATAATACAAACGAGAAAGCGACCTCACAAAACCCACACCGATTGCTCGTTTTGTCTGTAACCTATTGCTATTTAAAAAATATGAGGTGATAAAATGATTGAAAAAATTAGTGAAATGGGATTGTCACCGAGTAGATATGAAGATTGCCTAAGAACAATCGCTGATAAAAAAAATGGTTCTTTAGATATGGACTGGCAAGAAATTGTTGATAAATATAATTTACCGCTTAACGCTGATACATTAAGAAAAGCAAGTTCTACTATTTTTGGTGGTGCTTATGTAGGTGAATATCTAAAGAATAAAAATGTTGATAAAAATATTCAAGAAAGCATTGAAACCTCTATCAACAAAGATGGTACTTATTCCAGTAAACGATTGCTTGAAATGAACGATGAACAAAGTAAAGATTCTAATTATATTTTAAAGGCACATGGGTTTAGTCCTACTGAATGGAAAATAGTATCTTTAAGAAATAATATTAGGCAAGTTGTTAGCAAACAAGATGGTGTAGTAAGTTTGTATGCCAGTTTTCTAACAGTAAAACCTATTGACGAAAAAGAACTATCACTAGAAAGAATTGGTGAATTTTTTGATAGGCTAGACAGAAACTACTCTATACCCAATATAAAGACAGAAACAAATATTTTAACTGGTAATAAAATGTTGCTAATAGATATTGCTGATTTACATTTGAATTTACAAGCAAGTCAATTTACAACTGGTAATGAATATAATTGTGACATTGCAGAAAAATTGTTTTTTGATGTTATTAAAGATATTTTGTCACGAACTGAAAACTATTCTTTTGATGAAATAATCTTTATAGTTGGTGGCGATATGTTAAATGGAGATTCATTAACTGGGGCTACAACTAAAGGTACTCCACAGATTAGTGATTTACACTATTATGATGCTTGTGAAAGATTATATGCTATGACAATTAAAGCGATTGATATTTTGAAGAAACGTGGAAAAGTAAATGTAATTTATGTTATGGGAAACCACGATGAAGTTACTGGTTATAAACTTGCCAAGTATATTGATGCTTGGTTTAGAAATGATAATATGGTTGATGTTGATTTTAAACCATTGGCAAGAAAATATTATCTTTACGGAAAAACATTATTATGTTTTGCACATGACGGTAAGGTTAATAATCTTCCTACTCTTATAGCTGATGAAGCTAGACAAGAATGGGCGAAGGCTGATTCTGTTGAAGTCTTTTTGCAACACTTACACAGTGAACAAGTGTTAATTGAGAATAATAATATTCGTATTCAGAGATTACCAACGATTAGTGCCAAAAGCAAATGGACTTCTGATAAAGGTTACAATTCTAAGCGGCAATGCAAATCCTTTATTTTTGATAAAGAAGATGGATTGACTGATGTATTATATACCAAGATAAAATAAACAATAAAATTTTCGTGTGGAGGGTAGTTAATAACTACTCTCCTATTTTTGTTGAATGAGGTGTAATTATGGTAAAATCAAAATCAAAATCAAAAACTACAACTGATAAGTTACGATGTGTATGTTGCGGTAATTCAAGAGCCGTAACAAATTATATTCGTGATTATAGTGGTATTTACGCAGGAAATAATGAATATGTTCCAATTTGTAAAGAGTGTCTTACAAGGCTTTACTTAGAATATGTTGATAAATATAAACGAGATATTGAAGCAGAACAGCTAGATATATCTGCTGATGAATTATATATTGAGAAATTAGCACTTAAACGAATTTGTATGATTACTAATACTTTTTATAGCGAAAGTATGTTTAATCTTTGTACGAAAGATGGAAAAGATAAAATCATTGATTCATTTCCAAGGGTGCGAAATTTAGTACAATACAAAAAAAATAAAACTTATGATACAACGATAGATGATGAACGAAATAAAGTTATTCGTGATAAAACAATCATAAATAATACTGATGCAAGTGATACTATAATTTCTCCTTCTATAATAAATTTTTTTGGTGTAGGTTTTACTGATGCAGATTACATATTTTTAAAAACTGAATATGATGATTGGACTGCAAGACATGAATGTAAGACGAAAGCACAAGAGGAAATTATAAAAGATATTTGTTTTAATCGTTTGCAAAATTTAAAAGCCTTACAAAAAGGTGAAGATACTAAAGACATTACTGCATCTTTTCAGAAATTGCTTGATGCAGGAAAATTACAGCCAAAGCAAAATTCTACTGATACATTATCTGATTCTCAAACATTCGGTACTTTAATTGATAAATGGGAAAATACTCGACCTATTCCAGAAATTGCAGAAGAATTTAGGGATGTTGATAAAATAGGTTTATATCTTGATGTATTTTTTAGAGGACATTTAGCGAAAATGATGAACATAAAAAATGGTTTATCAAACCTTTACTCAAAGTATATGGAAAAATATACCGCCCACAAACCAGAATATGATTCAGAAGAAAGTTCAGAAGCTATTTTTGATGCTATATTTGGTAAGCAAATGGATGATTAGGTGGTGATTCTATGCTTAAAGGAAATAAAAGCGAAAAAGAATTAGCCAACGAAAAGTCTAAACGAATAATGGAAGGTGTAGCCTATTGGTGTGCTTTTTATAGACATAACCCTCAACGATTTGTTGTTGATTATTTGAATATTACCAACCTTAAATTATTTCAAAAAATATTATTATATGCCATGATGGTTAATAATCATATTATGTTTTTAGCAAGTCGTGGTTTAGGTAAGACGTTCTTGACAGCACTCTTTTGTGTTGTTAGATGTATTTTATTTCCACGAACCAAAATATGTATTGCTTCATCTACAAGAGCACAAGCAAATGAAGTATTACTAAAAATACAAGATGATTTTATGCAAGGTTATGGTTGGGGTTCAGAAAATCTAAGGCGAGAAATAAAAGAATATAACATAGGTGCTAATAAAGCAGAAATCTTATTTAAAAATGGCTCTTGGATTAGAGTTGTTACTGCTTCTGATACTGGACGTGGTAATCGTGCTAATATCCTTATCATTGATGAATTTAGAATGGTAGATTTAGATACTATCACAAGTGTATTACAAAAGTTCTTAATTGCAGAAAGACAACCATTGTTTTTAAATAATCCTAAATATAAAGATTACAGAGAACCAAACAAAGAAATTTATATGAGTTCTGCATGGTATCAAAGTCATTGGGGTTTTGATAAAGCAAAATCATATACGGCAAATTTATTAAACGAAAAAGTTAAATATTTCATTTGCGGACTTCCATATCAAATTGCAGTTAAAGAAGGTTTATATTCTATGCAAGCCGCTATTGACGAAATGTCTGAATCAACTTTTAACGAAATGACTTGGAAAATGGAAATGGAATGTATTTGGTGGGGAGAAACAAAAGATGCTTTCTTTTCTTTTGATGATATTTCTAAACGAAGGATTTTAAAAAAAGCAATTTATCCTCCTATACTTGTTCCACGAACAAAAATAATTGTTCCCGATTTAGTGCAAAATGAACGTAGAATTTTATCTGTGGATATAGCTTTAATGGCAAGTAAAAAACATAATAACGATGCTTCTTCTGCTATTTGTAATAGTGCAATTCCAAACAGTAATAATAAATACTTAGGTAATATTGTTTATATGCAAAATTATGAAGGTTTTACAACTGATAAACTCGCTATAAATATTCGTAGATTATATCACGAATTAAAATGTACAGATTTAGTGCTTGATACAAATGGTAATGGTCTATCTGTTTATGATTTACTTGCACAAGATATATACGATTCAGAAAACGGAATTGTATATCCTGCTCTTAGTTGTTGTAATGATAAGGCTATGGCTGATAGATGTAGTTCTCCAAACGCAAAAAAGGTTATTTGGTCTATTAAGGCTAATGCTCAATTCAATACTGAATGTTGTACCTTATTACGAAATGGATTTAAGAGCAACAAAATTAACCTTTTGTTATCTGAACAAGAATGTGCTGAATACTTAAATGATTATATCAAAAATTATAAATCGCTATCAGTAAATGAGCAAATGGATTTACAAATGCCTTATATTCAAACTACTCTTTTAGTATATGAATTGATTAACTTGCTTCACGAAATAAAAGGTACTAATGTTCGTATATATGAAAAATCTGGTATGCGTAAGGATAGGTATTCCTCTCTTGCGTATAACTTTTGGGTTCAAAATCAAATTGAACGAGAATTGCAAGGAAAAGGAACAGATGATAATAGCATGATTGAGTATGCTAGGAAAATAAAGAGATTAAATAGAAAACCAAAATTTTATTAAGGAGGTGAAACAGACATTGAGCAAGAAACACAAACACAAACACAAAGTAAAAAGCATAAATAAAAAAACTTATAAGCCAATATATACACAAGAGGATTATTCTAAAGATGAAGCAAAGTTATCTAGTGGATTAAAAAATGGAAATATTGACTGGAATGCTTTTAGTCGTTTAATGATAAATGACTTGTGCCATAATTCTAATATCCTATCTACTGGATGTATTGGAGATTTTAAAGTTGATGATATTGAGATTGCAATAGCTAATCCTCAAAGTTACTGGAAAACATTATTGAGAGTTTCTAAGAAATTGATGTTGATTTCACCTCACTATTATAGACTTAATACTTTATATAGCAACATGGCTCTTTTCTTATGGAGTGTAGATATATATGGTGTTAAAGAGAACGCTAATATAACAACATTAAAAAAGAGTTATTGTACTTTGGTTGAAAAATTAGAGAACATGAATTTAAAACATGAGTTTTCTAAAATTGTAAAGGTACTACCATACCAAGATATATATTGTGGATTGATATGTGAAAATCAAAATGACTTTTTTATACAACAGATAGATTATAGTATTTGTAAATTATATGAGGTACAAGATGGTTTGTATAATTTTGCTATCAATTTATCTGCTATCAATCCATCTAATATTAACGCATATCCATTATATATTAGAAATGTTTATGAAAAATTTAAACATGGTGAATTAGATTCTAATTGGTATAAACCTTCTGCCGATTTACAAATTTGTATTAAACTAAATTCTCAATGGACTTTCCCTTATCCGCTTTTAATAGGATTAGTAAAGGATTTATTGGATTTAGATAAATACAAAAAATTAAAGTTGCAATCTGCAAGAACAGACAATTATAAAGCAATCATGGTTGAGGTTCCCATAGATAAAAATGTTGTTGATAAACCATTACTTACACCAGATACTTTAGGTGTTTTTGCGGAGATAAATAGAGAAAGTTTATCTGATGATATTGGTTTAATTTATAATGTTGGTTCTAGTGGTGAAGCTATTAGTTTTAAAAATTCTACTAATACAAGAAACAACGTATCTGATTCCGTTGATACTGTTTATGATTCCGCAGGAATTACCAAAGAATTATTTAATGGTTCATCTTCTGCTACCGCTGTTACTTTTTCTGTCGAAAATGATAGCGGTATTATTTATGGAGTTTATCGCCAATTTGAACGATGGATAAATAGATATATTAAAATAAGAAAATATAATAAAACTTCTTATAAGTTTAGTTTTTCTTTGTTAGATGCGACTGTATTCAATCGTGATGTTGTTTCAAAGAGATATAAAGATGCAATTTCTATTGGTGCTACTGTTATTGATAAATATATGGCTTCATTAGGAATTACGCCATCTGTCACTATGGGAAGTTTTATCACAAATAATATTATATTTGACTTTCATAATAATTTTATGCCACTTGCGACCACATACACTACAAGCGGTGATGATGTTGGTGGTAGACCTACTAATGAAGAAAAAGGAAAACTTCTTACTGATAGTGGAGAAAGAAGTTTAGACGAATAAATGTCTAGGAGGGATAAAGTATGGCTAATAAGAAACCATTATCTATCCCTGTGTTTTTTGAAAAAACTAAAACTGTTGAAAATACAGAGGATAGATTTTCTAAAATAAAAGTTTTTCTTATGCACACAGGTTTAAATTACAATGAAAGTATTTTTGAAAAATCTGTTGTAGAAGAAGCATTGCCTACTCTTGGATATATACCCATTGTAGGATTTATAGAAGATAATTCTATTGGTGATAAAGATTTTTCAGACCACCGTTATATCATATCTAAAAAGGATGGAGAGATTTACCGTAAGTATATTGGAAATGCTTACGGTGTTATTTTATCTAACGAAGATAATAATGCTCATTTTGAAATGAGAACTTGTGATGATGGTGAAGAAAGAGAATTTTTAGTTGTTGACGGAATTATGTGGAATATGTTTGAGGACAGTTCCGATATTATGAATCGTGATTTAATCAAAGGTCATAGTATGGAGTTAGACCAAAATAGCGTTGAAGGTTATGAAGATGATGATAATATATTTCATTTTACAAAGTTTTCCTTTAGAGCGTGTTGCATTTTAGGTGATGATGTACAGCCTGCTATGTCTAATTCAACAGTCGAATTGCAATTCACAATGAAAGATTTTGTAACTGATTTTCAGCGTGAATTGATTGATAAATATAATGAATTTTCAAAATTGATGAAAGAAGGAGGTAAAAATATGTCGAAACCAACTACTGATTATGCACAGACTTTACTTAATCAGTTTGACGAAATTCGTGAAACCGTAGCAAGCAAAGAAAACTATCGTGATAGATGGGGTGACGAATATGCACGTTTTAGTGCTGTCGATATACAGGGTGACGAAGTAATTATTGTTGATAGAGCAGATAATTACAATTATTATGGCGTTCCTTATACTATGAATGGCGATAAGGCTGTGTTAGATTTTGATAATATGAAACGAAAGAAAATTGTTTATGAAGATTATGAGGATGGTGTAGTTATTAAAGAAGGTGCTTTTGATTACGCTACCGAAATCGAAACAATTACTACTACTGCTTTTGAAAAAGTTGAATCGGCTAATGCTGAAAAGGAAAATGCTGAAACCGAATTAGAAAAAGCAAAAACTGAATATGAAGCTGTTAAAACAGAACTTGATACTATTAAGCCAAAATATGAGGAATATATCAAGGCTGAACAGGAACAGAAAGAAGCTAAAATTAAAGTTGCTAAAGAAAATATGTTTGCAAAGTTTGAAACTGATTTAGCAGAAAACGAGGAATATATTTCTCTTAAAGAAAAAATGGCTGATTATTCCGTTGATGAAATTGAAGCTAAATGCTCTCTATTGTATACAAGAAAGCATATTGCTGAAAATGAAACTAAAAACAATGAACCGCCTGTGACAGACTTTACACAGAATGATGGTATTACCGTTGCGGTCATGGATGAACCTACTGTTGAGAGTGGCTATGTTGAAACAAAATATGGCAATATCGCAGTAAATAGATAATTAAGGAGGAAATAGGATATGGCATTACATACAGTATTTAATTCTACTAATATGGCAAGCACTAAGTTTGCAGAGCGAATTTTTGATGTAGTATCTGATAAGAATATTGATAATGGTACTTTTGGTTATCTTGGAGATTTAGCAGATGGTGATTCTGTTTATAATTTCAAGACAGGTGTTAAGGATGGTGAAACCGTTGTTGTAATTGATAATCCTGCATGGAGTGAGGACGAAAGTTCTATCCTTAATCGTGGTGCGAGAAATCGTTACACTAATGAAGCAGGAAAAGTTATGAGAGCAAGAGTTGTAAAGGTTACTGATGAATTTGGTATTTCCGTTGAAGGTATTGAAGCGGATAGCCGTAAGGTAATTGAAGATGCAACTGATTTTGCTTCTAATAAAGTATATCTTACCATCGGTGTTAATGGAAAGTTAGTTGCGACTGCTACTGTTAAAGATACAGATAAGTTTGTAGCACAGGTTATGCGTAAGCGTATTGTAGGCGGTGCTATTACTACCCCACTTCGTACATACGGTGCAAAGAACGCTATTTATGAAGCAAAAGTAATTAAGATGTAATGAATTGAATAGGAGGTAAATGACTATGCCAAAGACAAATTTTAGTGCAGAACAGACAAAGGTATTTGACCTTGCTTTAGATTTGGCGAGAGATAATTTTTCTCTCCACGTAGATACAAAAAAAGTTGGACGTAAAGACTTAGAGGAACATTTGCGTAATACAATTAACAACGATATTTTAAAGGGTGCTACTCTTTTTCAGGCTTACAGACGTAACAACCTTGTAATGTTTGAAATTGTTGAGGAAATCGTAAATGTAACTATTAACGAGGATGTTTTCAATTCTCCATTTGTTGAGAGTTTCGTAGAATATAAGAATCGTAGTCTTGGTGATACAACTAAGTTTTACCATGAGGGCGGTTTACTTTCCGTGGCTTCTTTTGCAGGAAATCATTGGGACACTAACAGACAGCACCTTGATATGGGCGAAGAAGTAACTCTCCCGAAAGAGTGGGTATATATCCATGTATATGATGATTTAGAGCGTTTCTTGCTTGGTATTACTTCTTTAGAGAAGTTGATTGATAAGATTTATAAGTCTATTAACAAGTATATGCAGGATAGACTTTACATGATGTTCCTTAATGTAGCTTCTTGCGTTCCGACAGAGTTTGTTAAGAACGGAAATAGTGAGGATGCCGTAGGTTCTCTGTGTGATTTAGTACAGGCGGCAGGTGGCTACGGCTCTTTAAAAATTGCAGGTACTAAGGGTGCTTTAAGAAAGTTAGCAGGTGTTATTCCAAGTCATCAGTTTGCTAATTCCCAGAAGGAGGCAAAGGCTACTACTGGTGCTATTGCTGATTGGAATGGTTGCGACCTTATGATTATTCCGCAGACTTTAAAGAGCGGTACGTTTGAATTGGCTCTTGATGATTCCCAGTTATTCATTATGGGTGGTGACGTTAAGCCGATTAAATTGGAGTTTTTCGGTGATACTAGAAGTTCTATTGATACAGAGGGAAAGACCAATAACGATATGTCCGTAGATATTCAAGTACAGACCAAGTTAGGACTTGGTATGCTCCTTCCAGAATATTTTGGTGTATTCAATTTTGCTTAATTGACGAGTGAATATATAAGTTTGAATGAATTGAAAGGTGGTATTGATTATGGCTAGAACTAGCAAAACCAATACTATAACAGAACAGGCAACTACCAATGAAAAGGTAGTTGCCGAAAATTCTGTTGTAGGTAAAAATGAGAATACAAAAGAAACTACAAAAAGAGTAAGTCGTGCAAGTGTTGAATTAAACGATTCAGAAGAAATTGAAGTAATGTCTATTATCCCAAATGTTTCTTATCACGATAAGAAAACAGGTGATGATTATGAATGGGATGAAGCAGGGCATACAGAAAGTATGACTGTTGAAACTATTAAAGATATGTGGAGAAATAACAAAGGCTATTTCAGAAATATGTGGTTAAGACCTCTGGATGAAAGAGTTGTTGTTAAACTCGGTTTGACTAAATTATTTGAAGATTATGAGTTCTTGTTAAATGCTTCAAACTATACAACAAATAAACTTGATAAAGTATTTAGTGTATTTGATGGTTTGAACAATCAGATGAAAAATACTATTATTACTAAAGTTAAACAGATGGTTGAAGATGAAGAAATCAAGGACGTTAAAGTTATAAAGAGATTAGGTGTTAAATTGGACGTAGACTTTATTTCTCTTTTATAAAATTAAGGAGGAATAGCAAATGGCTACATCTTATGAAACACTATATGAAAACCTTTTACCAAAATTTAAAAGTTATGAGATTCCTCTTATGTCAGAGCGTGAGGTAAAAGAATTATTACAAGATTATATTACCCCAAGTATAGCAAGATTTCATATTTGTAAAAAGGATTTATATGATAGAGATAACGAAAAAGAATGTTTTAATGCCGATTTATCACAGATGGAAATTGAAATATTAAGTAATTTCTTATTGCTAGAATATATTGATTCTAACTGTATAAGAGTGCCATCTGTATTAAAAGCGAATCTTTCTTTGAGTGACTTTCACGCATTTAGTCCTGCTAATATGTTAGAAAAATTACTTTTGATGCACGATACATTTAAGAAAGAAAATGAAACACTTCTCTCTCGCTACGCTTGGATTGATGAAAATAGTTCTGCAAATAGTTTTTTAAAATTAAAGAATTTTGCAGGAAGAAAAACAAATTACGATATTTAAGGCGGTGGTGTTGTGAATTGTTTAGATAAATTTAATAAACGTATGAATTTTAGCGGTGAAAATTTTAATAAAGAACTAGCTATTTCTTCTAGGAATTATTTACATGAAACATTTCGCAAAGACTTGTCTTATCAAAAAGGAGTTTATTTTTGGGAATTAGGCAAATTAAAACCTAGAGATTATATAGATAATAAACCCATAGATATAAAAATATATAAGCGAACATATTCATCTGCTAATGGATATACCGCTAAATTTATGACTGAAATAAGTACACCTATTATTGTAGGTGATACCTTATATGATTCTGTAAATAATGAATTTTATCTGTGTACAGAATCGTTTAATGTAGATGATATTGCTTATCGTGGAGAATTAACATTATGTAATTGGATTTTAAAATGGCAAAATATTGACGGAGATATACTAGAATATCCTATATATATTATAAATACCACACAGTATAATAGTGGTGAAACAGCTAACAGAATATTTACGCTTGGTACTTCACAGTATATGATATTGATTACAACGGATGAAAATACTATTAAGTTGGAAAGTCCAAGACGTTTTATGATTGACTTTAATAAAGAAAATCCTACTACATATATAATCACACAAAATGACAACACTTCTTTTCATATTGGAAAGAAAGGATTATCTCGCATTACTGTAATGCAACATGAAAGAGATATGGATAAAGATAATCTTGAATTAGGTATATGTGATTATTTTGAACCTAAAAAAAAGAGTAAAGACATTGAAAAAGATGAACAAAATACTATTACTGCTATGATAGAATACGAAACTAATATCATTAAAGATGGTGGAGATAGTCAAGTATTCTATGCAAAATTCTTTGATAAATCAAGTCAAGAGGTTACAGATATAAAGCCTAAATGGGATATTATTTGTGATTTCAAAGAATATTTAGACATAGAGGAAATCGACAATGAGATATGGATTGGTATTGATAATTCAGATTATGTTGACGAAGAATTTAAACTTATTCTTTCAAGCGAATCTGATTTTTGTAACCCTTCTACATTACTCGTTAAAGTCGAATCGTTATTATAATGCCTAATAGTTCAATTATCGGAAAAGCAAAAAATAAAATTGTTAAAGAGTTTATCAAAAAGCAGGAAATAGTAAATGGTATTGACAGTACAAAAATCAACAAGCGACAATCAGAAAAATTGATTGGAACACATATTTTTAACTATCATCAGAACCCAAATACACTTGACGAAACAGGTACATTTATTTGTGTATGTGTACAAGTTCCAGATACATTTTTTAGAAGTGAACCTTATGTGAAACCTAATGTTGAAGTATATATTTACTCTCACGAAAAACACATGAAGGTAGAAAATATCCCTAAAGTAACACAGAATAGAAATGATTATCTTTCTGAACAAATTGACCTTTTATTGAATGGGCGTACTGATTTTGGAATAGGACAATTAAAACTTATTCAGAATACAGAGGGTGCTGTTGCTGATAAATACTTATATCGTAAATTGGTATTTGAAGCATTAGATTTAGGCAATTCGTTATGTGAAGAAATAGATTAGTTAGGGTGTGTAAAATATGTTTGACGAATTACAGTTATATTGTGGTGATGATATAGTTTTAAAAGATAAAATTATTGTAACACAGCCAACTCTTAATCAGATAAAAGAGTTTGGAGAAAATGATTATTTTAATTCAGTACATACACTTTGTAGCGTTGGTGCTGATATGAAGTGGCAACTTTGGGATAATTTTGGTATTGATTATACGAAAATTGATGATTATGAATTGTTCCTAAGATTTACATTTAACGCTTTACGTCCATATTATAATGAGGATAAAGAGCACACAGTTAATCCAGTCGAATTAATTTTAAAGGACATAGACTTTTCAAAATTTCAAGTATATACAGTAACAGATACTCAACAACTTATACTTTATAATTCAGAGGAAGATATTACCATAGACCGCTTGGCATACTCTCAAATTGTAGATTGTGTTAGGAAAATTCATGGTTTGAAAAGAAATAATGAACTTCCTGCAAATGAACGAACCAAAATGGATATGATAGAGGATGCTAGGGATGAAGCTATGGCTCAAAAAATTCGTAGTCAAGGCAACGGAATATCTAGTGTTCTTAGACCTCTTATTTCTTCTTTATCTGTTTACACAGGTCAATGTGGAGACAATAAGATTATGAATATGAAAATTTGTATGTTCTTAGATAATATTAAACGTGCATATCATATTCAAGATTCCCAAATGTTGTTACAAGGTGCTTACAGCGGTTTTGCAAATCTAAAAGGTGTTGATACGTCAAGATTAGATTGGAGCAGTCCGTTAGAATAATATATTTATTTGAAGCGTTTAATACGCTTTTTTTATTTACTAAATTAAGGAGGAAAACAATATGTTTAATAAAAACGAGTTAATTATTGACCGTGTTAGAAGTTTGTCTGCACATGATATTGCTGACGGAAAAATGTTATTCCGTTTAACCTCTTTGGAGGATTCCAAGTTAAATTGTACCGCAGAAGGACAGGAAATCGTAGACGCTATCGGTGCTAAGATTACTACCTTATATCGTTCCCAGAAAGCTAAGTTTTCTGCTACTAACTCCCTGTTATCTATGGGTCTTATGGCAGAGCAGTTCGGTACTACCGCTGTAAATGGCGACGAGGGTAATATGATTAAGGATTACGCTTATGAAATTCTGACTGTTGAGGATGGCAAGATTACTTTACAGCACAAGGTAGCTGATGATATTAAGTATATCTACGCTGTTGAAAATAAGGAAATTGGAACTGCATACACAGCAGGAGCAACTGTTTCCGCTACTGATTTTGTTGTAAATAATGAAGGTGATGTAACTGTAATTAATACTCCTACTGGTTTGACTGGCAAGGTTTATGTTGAATATACTTTTATGAACGCTAACGCTATGCGTCTTGCAAAGAGAACTTCTGATATGCCTCGTACTGTACAGCTTGTTATTTACGCATATTTCAAAGATGTATGTAATGAGAATATTAAGTATAGTGGAAAGATTATTTGTCCTCGTGCTAAGTTGAATCCAGAGCAGATTGAACTTGCCTTAACCACAGGCGGTAAGCATCCGTTTGAGTTTGAAATGGCAAAGGATTACTGTGATGAAACCGACGATGAATTATTCGCAGTTATTATTTCTGAATAATCTATTTTCTTAGATTGTATTGTGGGGTATGTAATCTCATACCCCACTAAATCTTTAAGGAGGTGCAAAATGGAAACAAAAAATAATGTAAAGTGTAGTATTTGTGGTAAAGGATATTACTTATGTAAATCTTGTGAAAAGCATAAACCTACTGCATGGAAATTATACACAGATACTTCTGAACATTACAAAGTCTTTCAGATTGTTCATGGTATATCTGTTGGCATTTATACTAAAGAAGAAGCTAAGAAAAAATTAGCTAATGTTGATTTGTCTGATATGAATACATTTAAATCAGAGGTTAAGGCGGTATTGAACGACATTCTTAATACAGAAAAAATTGAAGTTGAAGATAATATTGTAGAGGATAAAAGAAATGTTTCTACAAAAAATAATAAAGGGAAAAATAAATTTTTCAAAAAATAAGTGTGTGAATATTGTTAAATTATAGGGAGAATAACTATATTCACATTATAGTATTCTCCCTATTTTTTACGAAAGGTGGATTAAAATATGGTGCAGTTTAGTAATATTACAAATAAAG
>Ga0256870_1000516_pt1 | contig 14464 bp, 10 predicted proteins | sample RumenRJG_06RNA_FD_186079 | JGI IMG/M metagenome (GOLD analysis project Ga0256870, IMG submission 186079) | Metatranscriptome of bovine rumen microbial communities from Lethbridge, Alberta, Canada - Rumen RJG_06 (Metagenome Metatranscriptome) | ecosystem: Host-associated > Mammals > Digestive...
CTGACCCTCAGTTGTCAGGGGAATTCCCGCAGCAACCTTCAGTGCATCCAACTGTGCACGAGCATCTGTAAGGGAAGCATAATTGGTTACCATTGCCTGAGCCTCTGGAGTTAACTTCTTCCAGCGCTTCTCAAGGGCTGCAATCGATGCCTCACTATCTAATGTAATTGGTGATGCAACTAATGTGTTCACATCATTAACGAAATTATTTGCATCTGTAACATTTGGCGCGTTATTTTCAGTGCCTGCCATCTCATAGACGAATACAGGTGTACCACTAGATACAGTATTGAAAACCTGTGCTGCTACACTCTTTGGCAGATTGACACATCCATGGGATCCACGGACACGATAGTAGGTACCACCAAAGGAAGGCTGCCATGTTGCATCATGGAGACCCTCGCCATTATGGAAAGGCATCCAGTAAGCAACTGGAGTTGCATAGTTATCGCCACGAAGGACTGCATCCTTCTCCTTATATGCGATATAGTAAGAGCCAACATGGGTAATGGTTCCCTTTGTTGTATTACCAGTTACCACATCAGAGGAGATGACCTGCTGACCATCCTTATAGACATACATATGCTGTGCAGTGAGATTAACCTCTACATAAGTAGATGGTGTGCTGCTGCCTGCATGAACTTTATACTCGAAGTCACGACTCACGTCCTTACCAGCATCCAGGTCAGACTTAATCTTCGAAACTTCCTTGTCTGCATCAATCTTATTACCATAAGTACCACCAGGAACAGTTACCTGTCCACCCCAGCTAGAATTAATGGTAAAGGGCTTACCAACAGTATTGTACTTCTCACCCATGGTGCTAACAAAAGCACGGATTGCATCATCATTATAAGTGATCTCACCCTTAGCATTGGTGGTTAGGAATCCAGCCAATGTGTCCTTAGGAATACTCTCAGATCCACCTTCTGGTGTGTAAGTATAACTAATGCCAACCTTCTTATTCAGATTTTCAACTGCAGTCTTTAAAGTGTCACTATCCTTTGTCACGCTTGGCTGCACATAGCACTTATCTGCCTTCAGATCAACAGTATCCTGCAGATTGATGATTGCCTTGGCACAAACCTTCTGCAGAGCATCCATATCTACACGGTTACCATAGACCTCATCCTGGATCTTGAACTTACCATTATCATATACGGCTGCCGCATCCTGGGTCTCAGTGATATCCGGATTCACCACATCCTGAAGTCCCTTTAGCTTCTCCGTAAGCTTTGCCTCATCATAGGATACAAGAGCCTTACTCTCATACTTCTTAGGGGAGAAAAGTGAACCAAGCCACAGAAAGCCGTTCTGCTGACCTAAGTACTGATCGAAGTCTTCCTGCTTACTCTTAACAGAGATTCCAAGGTCTTTTTGAGAAAACTTTTCCTTGGTCTTCGCTTCCTGTATAGATAAGGTGTATCCCTTACTCTGAGCCTCAATCTCCTGCATCACCTTCTCTGCTGTCGCACCAGATGCATTCACACCATTTACGGTACTGCGGAAGAAGAAATGCTTCTCAAAGAAAAGAGACATTCCAATATATACGACGAACAGTGCCGTCAGAACTACCCCGAGAACGATCCAAGCCTTCTTAGTCATATGGAAATGAATCTTCTTGGCTTTGGTCTGTTCCTTCATCTCTACAGATGTATTTTCCTTATTTAAACTCATGGAAATACGACCTTCCTAACGATTTTTTATAATTAGACCAACTTAGATATTATAGGATAATCTAAAGTCTTGTCAATCCAGATTGCCTCGGATATAATAGCAATCATGATGAAAAAAGCAAAACACGTATTTCAGTTTATCAAAATCAATTATAGGAAGTTTTTACTTGTCCTCTATATATTCTTATACTTTATCACCTTCCATTTCTTAGAGGCCAGGCAGGTACCTTATTTTGTAATCTCAACAAAATTCGATCACATGATTCCATTTTGTGAGTATTTTGTAATCCCCTATGATTTATGGTTCTTCTATATGACCTATGGCATTGTGCTAACCATCTTCCAGAAGAAGGGACAGCACTTCTACCGCATGGGATTGATGCTATTTATAGGAATGAATGCTTTTCTTATCATTTCATTCCTCTTCCCAAATGGACAGGATCTGCGTCCTCAGGTTATGCCAAGAGATAATGCTTTTACCCACATGGTACTAGCCCTCTATCGAACAGACACACCAACCAATGTATTTCCAAGCATCCATGTATTTAACTCCATAGCCATTACCGTTGCCTTAGATCACCTTCCAGTGATTCGACGTCACTTTAAGGCGAGAGCCATGCATTGGATTCTCATGGTGCTGATCATTATGTCTACCATGTTTATTAAGCAGCATTCCATTATTGATGTATTTGGTGCAATCACGCTATTCCTTGTGCTCTATCCATTCATCTATGGCTCTTGGTCACATCACGTGGAGAAGTACTTACGTGCCTTCGATAGCAAGCACTATGATGGTAATTATGAATTAGACTGGTTCGGTCAGCCCTAGATCTAGATTCAAGACTCGCTATTTTATTATTCTTATAGCACTGCTGTTTTGTTCTTATAATGCAGCCACTTCATCAATCCAGATCTTAGACACTGCATCACTTGGCATACGCCAGTCTCCTCTTGGAGACAATGCAACCGTACCAACCTTCGGACCATCTGGCAGGCAGCTTCTCTTAAACTGCTGTGCAAAGAATCTCCAATAGAAGTTACGCATCCACTTCTTAATCGTCTCTTGATCATAGACTCCCTTGAAGGCATTCATAGCCAGACGCATAATCTTACGGGGAGAGAATCCGAAACGCATCACATAGTATAGGAAGAAGTCGTGGAGCTCATAAGGTCCCACGATATCCTCTGTCTTCTGAGCGATCTCTCCATCCTTTGGAGGGAGAAGTTCTGGGCTAACAGGAGTATCTAATACATCTAATAGAACTGCCTTCAATTCCTCTGGAGACTGGTCTGCCACATGGCGAACCAGGAAGCGAACCAGAGTCTTTGGTACCGAAGCATTCACACCGTACATGGACATATGATCTCCATTATAGGTAGCCCATCCCAGGGCCAGTTCTGACAGATCTCCTGTTCCGATTACCATACCATTTTCCTTATTAGCGATGTCCATAAGAATCTGGGTACGCTCTCTCGCCTGTCCATTCTCATAGGTGACATCCTGGACCTCCATATCCTGTCCGATATCCTTAAAGTGCTGGGTGACGCTTGGCACAATAGATACTTCCTTGAAGTCAGCTCCCAGGCACTGAACCATCTTCACCGCATTGGTATAGGTACGGTCTGTGGTACCGAATCCAGGCATGGTAACAGCCTTAATTCCCTTACGATCCAGTCCTAGCATATCGAAGGCTCTCGCCACAACCAGAAGAGCCAGTGTAGAGTCTAAGCCACCAGAGATTCCGACGACTGCAGTCTTAGCATGGGTATGAGCCAGTCTTTTCTTTAGTCCCATGGCCTGGATGTCTAGGATCTCCTGACAGCGATCATAGCGACGTCTCTCGTCAGACGGCACAAATGGAGCTGGGTCTACTTTTTCCGTCAGGATAGTCTCTTCTACTGGCAAGTGGAAGAATACAGTGACATAGTCCTCCGCCTCGTCCAAGAGATAGGTGCTCATCTCCTGGCGATAGGATGCCAATGCCAAGAGGTCTAGTTCAGTAGAAATATAACCCTCTCTGTAGAGTGGATTCTCCGCCTTCTTACGACCGGCTTCAGCAATAATAGAGTGACCAGAGAAGACGATATCCTGTGTGGACTCTCCAGGACCTGCTGCCGCATAGATGTATCCACTGTAGAGGCGAGCGGACTGATCCTGAACCAGGGTACGTCTATAGTCAGACTTACCCGTTAATTCATTACTTGCAGACAGATTTACGATAACGGTTGCGCCAGCTAATGCATGGCTGGTGCTTGGCGGATTTGGAACCCACAGGTCCTCGCAGATCTCCGCTGCAAGAATCAGTTCTGGCATCTCCTCACAGGCGAAAAGCATCTGACTACCGAAGTAGACATCCTGTCCACATACTGTAACCAAAACTGGTGTCTTGGGGCCAGGCGTAAACTGACGGCGCTCATAGAATTCGTGATAATTTGGGATATTGGTTTTCGGAACCAGTCCTAAGAGGCAGCCGTCAGAGATAACAGCGGCGGTATTATAGAGCTTATTCTTATAGCGGAATGGATATCCTACGAAGAAGATACCAGACATCCCCTTACTGTGGTCAATAATCTGTCCTAAGGACTCTGTTGCATGACGAAGCAAAGGCTCCTGGGCAAATAAGTCACCACAGGTATAGGCTGTAATGGATAGCTCAGGAAATACCAGGATACGATTCCCCTCTGCTACTGCCTCATCCATCATCTTTAGAATTTCCTCTGTATTTGAAACGGGATCTGCCACGATAACCTTAGGGCTACATGCACAGCCTCGAATCCATCCGTCTTTCATCTTGCTTTACCTCCAGACAAATTTTATACTCTAGTTATGACTACACAATTAGAAAACCATATTACAAAAAGCCTTAAGGCTTATTATACAAAGAAACTGACCATTGCAGCAGTCTTTCTCGCAGGACTTTTTCTCCTGTCAGTGATTTTCCCTTTATTCTCGCTCTTAAAGCCATCGAAAATCAGGAAGGACTTCTCACCGGAGCAGTCCTATCAGAAGAATCAGCGCTATATCTCTGGCACACTAAAGGACCTCTACTTCACAGGATATACCCAGACAAGTATGGGCCGCACCAAGGGATACTACTACTATACCATGATTCATGGCTCCTGCGTTATTGTTCTTCTGTCTCCTGATACTTCTGAGATGGGATTATCCCATCTGAAGTCAGTAACCATTACCGCGGAGATAGAGAAGAATTCACGTAATGTCACCACTCTCCTCAGACACATGTCTAAGGACCTCTCCTGGACTCAGGCTGGTATGGAGGAGGCCTTCTCTGACTTCACCATTAGTGAACCAGAGGGATCTGGCGGATTTGTTACCTTCCTACGCTTTCTGATTACTCTGGCATGGATCTACGGGATCGCTACAGTGATCTGTAGTGGCCTATGTATCCTCTTCCCTGTAATCTCCCATCCTATTCGTAGACTTAGCGTCTATGGGAGTCCTAAGAAGATGCTGCAGGAAGCCGAGGAGGAGCTATCCACTCTGCCACAGCTTGCCACAGAGGATATGTTCATTACAGAGCACTACTTCATAGAGACCTCTAGTTACGGTGTAGCAATTATGCCAATTGATAAAATCATCTGGCTCTATAAGTACTCTACCCTGCATAAGCTGCTCTGGCATCACTTTGCTATCTCCTATACCATGTACATCACAGCGGAGAATCACCGCTATGTACGCTGTCCTAAGAATACCAAGACAGATATCGATGGTATTATGGACTACCTGGCTGAGGCCAATCATGATATCCTGGTTGGATTCAATGAGAAGAACCGCTTGGCTGTTGAAGAGATCCAGGGAGATGTGAAATTCCTTCGTAAGTTATGGAGCTTCCTGAGTAAGAAGGTCTGATCAATGTAGACCATATCCTTCTTGTGGATATAATGATCCTTCGATTCTATGTACATAAGAATGAAATAAAAAGAGTTCTGCGACTTACCACAGAACTCTTTTTTATCTGATATGGAATCGTATGCCTAGCTCTACACTTTCATGTATTACATATGCTCTTCAATCCAAGCTAAGAGATCCTCACGAACCTGATCACGGTCTAACTCATTTAGAATCTCATGACGATCGTTCTCGTACAGCTTCATGGTGACATCAGCGATACCAGCCTCCTGGAAGCGACAGAAAGCATCCTTCACACCCTTTCCCAGATTACCAACTGGATCACATGCACCAGACATAAAGTGAATTGGCAGATCCTTATTAATCTTACGGATATTCGCCAACTGATTATCGTAGGCTGTTGCAGTCAGAAGGAGACGATATCCATTCACAGAAAATGCATAGTTATTCAGCGGATTGCTGTAGTACTTCTTAACATCCTCTACATTCTTAGAGAGCCAGCTCTCTTCTGGAACAGTACCATCGATATTAAATCCCTTATAGGGCTTACCGAACATAAGTCCAGCCACAAATTTACTCTTATAATCCCAGCCGTGGATAGCACCCACCAGATTGACAACAAAGCGTCCAGCCTTAATTGCACTATCCGCCTCAGATCCTGTACCCATAATAATTGCACCATTTAGATCCTTCAATTCCTCTGCCTTCATAGACAGCATCATACGAAGGAGATAGGATCCCATAGAATGACCCAGGATAAAGTATGGCACATTACTATACTGCTCACGATTAATCTGATAGTTGTGAAACATATCTGCAACCATTGTCTCTGCTGGTGTATTGGTATGCATGATACCTAATTCCTCTGGTGACGCAACAGACTCACCATGACCGATATGATCATGACCTACCACTGCAAATCCATGACTGGTCATGAAGTCAGCCAGTTCCTGATAGCGGTCGATATACTCCTGCATGCCATGGCAGATTTGTAAGACACCACGGATCTTACCATCCTCTGGAGTCCACTTCACACCATGAATCATTGTTTTCTTGTCGTCTTGTGACTCAAAACGATACTCTTCTCTTACTGACATTTCTTTCCTTTCCCCCAACATTTCCTTTATTGTTATTGTTATTGTTATTGTTATTGTTCTTACTCTTGATCGAGGATTTCCTTTGTCATATCCTGCATACGATGCATGCGGTCCTGAACGGTTCCACATCGATCTCTTCCACTTGATAATGTAGCATCTAGTTGATTCATAAGGCTTTCATACTGCTCTCTTGCAATGACAATCTCCTTACGACTCTCCTGAATGGCATTGGCATCTGTGCGCATCTCTTCTAAAGCAGACTCCATCGTTTCCTTCATGGTCTTCACTTGATCAATCAGGCTCTCCATTCGTATCAGTTCTTCCTTTAAAAGCTCTGCTTCCTTATCATAGGACTCGGCAGCCTCACGCATGGTCTGGGCAGAAGCCACATACTTAGTTCCATCCTCACCTAGGCGACTGGCTTCAATGGCACTCTGTAGTGCCAGAGCACTCATCTCATGACTCTTCTCCCGCATGTTCTTGATGTACTCATAGCTTACAGAAAAATCAAGATTCAGACTGGTGCTGGCTGTAGACTTTTCAGAGATAGCATTTCCCTCTTCAACTGAAGAAGTCTCCTTCTCAATAAATTCCTCTGTGGCATCCACATCAAGATTAGAATCAAAGAGAGGGATTCGATCCACAGCACTACGGAATTCATCTGTAACCTTCTCTCCGCGCGCATCGCGAAGAAGCTTCTCCATAGCCTCCCCTGGATCCTCAGAGGCCTTCTGGTCCTCATCGGCCTTCTGATTCTTAGAGGCCTCTGATTCATTTGGCAGGGCATCACTCATGGCCTCATCTAAGTGGTCAGCCTGGCTAGCTTTCATCTTCACTTCAAGTAGTTCAATCATATGCTCTGCAGCAGTTACTACTTCCTGTTCAAAGCCATTTCGCTTATCGTCCAAATGCTTCATCTTCTTCAGCTGCTCTTCGCCTCTGAAAAACTGTATTCCTAATTCATCTAAGTCCTGTTCTGCATCTACTGCTTCCTTCTGAATTGCATGAGATGAATCCTGTGCCATTCGAATCAGTTCGTTTTGATCCTTTTTCTTATTCTTATTACCAAACACTGTCTGTGCCTCCCGGTCTTAGTGATTACTTCTTCATTTGGAACTTATCCACATATCTTTCTCTATTGTAATTGTAATGAATTTTAACAATAATACCAACTATTTTATGAGATGAGTTAATTCTCTGGCACAAGATAATCGGAAATAATGATTTCCGTGGTATCAATTCCCCGATAAGTATTAATGGTTGGATAATAAGCAACGGTTAGTTCCATACGACCCTTTCCATAGCTTAGGGTACGCTCCACTTCCTCTACGCCATAGCGTTCTCCTAGCTCCTGTTTCAGAGCCTCACAATCCCCAAAGAAAAGGGCATCGATTTTGGTATTGTACTTGCCCTGGAGGGTTAGTTTCAGATACTGCTTCTCCTTACCAATCGGTCGCATAGAGATAATCTGACAATGGCTCTCTGCAAATACAGGCTTCTCATTGCCTGTACCATACGGTTCTAAGAGGTCGAGTTCTGCCACTAGTTCTGGTCGATTGATGAGATAGCGGAAGGACATATCCGAGTCAATCAAGAGATTACTCTGTAAGTCCTCTTCTGTTAGGGTACACTTGGCATTCAACTCCTGTCGGAACTGGTCTACCTTTTCCTTAGGAAGAGATAAGCCTGCTGCTAAGGGATGTCCACCATACTTCGATAATAGGTGCTCCACCTCATGGAGGGCATTGTACATGTGATACTCTGGAATGGAACGGGCAGAGCCCTTTACACAATCAGCGCCATCTGTCAGTACGATGGTTGGCTTATTGGTTCGCTCACGGATACGGCCAGCCACGATTCCGATGACAGACTCTGGCACATCTGGTTCGTAGATGACCAGCACCCGGTCCTTCTCCCAGCCCTTGGCCTTCAGGAGATACTCTGCTTCATCTACACCCTTCTCTGTCATATCCTTACGACGCTCATTTAGATCAGACAGTTTCTCCGCCAGGCTCAAAGCTTCTGCCTCTGTCTTCGCTTCCAACAGTTCTACGCCAAGACTTGCAGACTCCAGTCGACCTGCCGCATTGAGGCAGGGTCCTAATACGAATCCCACCTGGAAGGATGTAATGTGGCTTGGATCCAGATTCTTCAGCTGAATCAGCGCCCGAAGTCCCAGATTCTCGAAGGTTGCCATCTGTGCCAGACCCAGTTTTACCTGGGCACGATTCTCATCACGAAGAGGCATGACATCACCAATGGTTGCAAAGGCAGCGAAGGGCATAAGATCCCACCACTCCTCTGGGTCAATCCCACTGGCCCGATATAAGAGACCAATCAGTTTCCAGGCTACACTTGCGCCACAGATCATCTTATAGACGCTCTCATCATCCATACGATGTGGATTCACCACATAATCAGCAGGAGGAAGCACAGCCTGTCCCTCTTCGTCCTTCATCACCGTATGATGGTCTGTTATGATGACCTTCATCCCATAGGACTTGGCCAATGCAATGGACTCCATGGCAGAGATACCATTATCACAGGTTACAATGAGATCCACCCCATCGCTGTGGGCCTCCTCCACCAGTCTCCCATTTAAGCCATAGCCATCCGTGACACGATGGGGAATCCGCCAGTCACAGTTAGCGCCAACTCTTAGGAATCCAGTATGAAGGATATAGGTAGACATCATGCCATCGATATCATAGTCACCGATGATACGGATCTTCTCCTGCTTAGAGACACAATCCATAATCATAGAAACTGCCTCTCTAGCGTCCTTTAAACTAGCTGGGTCATGGATAACCTCCCTGCTTGGGCGGAGGTAGTTCCTCATCTCGCCCACTTCGATGTTTCGATTCAGCATCATCCAGACAATTACAGGGTCTACATTTAGCTCCTGTCCGATGGCCTCAAAGTCAGCATTCTTTCGTCTAATTTTCCAACTCTTCTTAATTCTCGCCAAGACACTTCTCCTCATAGAAGTTTCGAATCTTCGTAAATAGTTCTACATTTGGCTGGTTGGACCGATCCAGATCCACTGTCTGATAGAAGTCGTGCTTTTTAGATCGGATCTCATCCTTCTTCAGGCCCTTCGCCATCTCCTTCCACTCTGCATCGCAGCTCTCCAGGTAGTCCTCAGACTCCTTTGACAGGAAGTAGGTATTATGTGCCGCATACTTGCCATCATCAAGGGTGATGGTACAAAGTTCAGGATTGGTAATCTGATCCTTTTTGGACAGGATGCTGGTCTCATTGTAGTAGATGAAGTCGTCATTGGTACCATGAACCAAAAGCACAGGCGCCTGGGTATGATTGATGCCCTTCACCGCGGTTAATCCCATATATTTTGGGAAGAGAATCCGGTTAATCACATGGGATGGCAGGGTAAATAGAATGGAGATCCTTCCGAACATCTTATGGGCCACAGAGTCACTCATCTCAAGTGGCTGATTGAAGCCAGACAGAGCTGCCACGCCCTCTACCTCTGGATGGAAAAATAGACCACTCGTTACAGCGAATCCTCCCCAGGAATGACCCAGCAGTAGGATTGGAAGACCCTGAAAGGTCTCCTGACTCTCAATATAATTTAAAGCTGCATTGAGATCCAAAGGTGACTGAAAGAGACCCTTGGCCCACTTTCCCTGGCTCCCATTATAGGAGGTATTACTGTAAGTGAATACCTGATAACCCTGATCAACAAACCAGGTCAGCATCATCAGGTATTCCTCCGGTCCAGACCAGATGCCGTGACAGAATACCAAAAGAGCCTTCTTATTATCCTCTCCGTAGACATATCCCTTGAGACGATTTTTCCCAGACAGGAAGCTTACCTCTCTCCTAGGATAGCGATCAGCATAATAATCATAATTGCCCAATGCAGTATCTGGATCAATCTGACTGGATTTAAAAGTCTGCCACTGTACCATGAAAGCCACTCCAAAGCAAGCCAGGACAAAGAGTATGATGAAACCAATGATAATCCACTTTAACATGTATGAAGATCTCCTATTTTTCCCTTTTTATTGCTCCCATCATAACACAAAACGGGCGACTCGAAAACTCGAATCGCCCGTGAAAGTTTCCCTTCATTCCTAAGTTAGAAACCAGAATTTAATTACTCAGCCAGAGCTGCGGTAATGATTGCCATGGAGTAAACCTCGATTGCATTACATCCACGAGACAGATCATTGATTGGTGCATTTAAGCCAAGAAGGATTGGGCCATATGCATCGAATCCGCCAAGACGCTGTGCAATCTTATATCCGATATTACCTGCATTGATGTCAGGGAATACGAATGTATTTGCATGACCAGCAACTGGAGAACCAGGGCACTTTGTCTCAGCAACACGAGGAGAAACAGCTGCATCGAACTGGATCTCACCCTCGATCGGAAGCTCAGGATATCTCTCCTTTGCCTTTGCTACTGCATTGCTAACCTTAGTTACAGATTCGCCTTTACCAGAACCAAGGGTAGAGTAGCTTAAGAATGCAACCTTAGGGTCAACACCGAACACCTTCGCACACTGTGACATCTCGCCACAGATCTCAACCAGATCATCCTCGCTAGGATCGATATTGATTGCGCAGTCACCCATAGCCAGTACTTCATTATCGCCAGTAGCGGAAGGACGAACCATGATGAAGCAGGAAGATACGATATTGTTGCCTGGCTTTGTCTTAATCAGCTGCAGTGCAGGACGAACAGTATCAGCTGTAGAATAGGTAGCACCACCAAGAAGTGCATCAGCGATTCCCATCTTCACTAACATGGTACCGAAGTAGTTGGCTGCAGAGAGGATCTCTCTTGCCTGCTCAGGTGTAACACCCTTCTTCTTACGGAGCTCGCAGAACAGCTCTACCATCTCATCCATACGATCGAATTTAGCAGGATCGATGATGGTTGCACCATTAATATTATATCCAACATCCTCAGCTGCTGCCTTTACCTCGTCTACATTACCAACCAGGATAGGCTTTAAGAAGTTACCAGCAAGGAGTCTAGAAGAAGCCTCTAGGATTCTAGGATCTGTTCCCTCTGTAAATACGATAGTCTTAGGAGCCTTCTTTAACTTATCAATCATTGCTCCAAATCCGAATTCTGACATGATTATTCCTCTTTCTATACAATACTTACGATTGTTGCGGCCCTATGAAATGTAAACCAATATACAAAAACCGCTCACCTTTAATCTATTTTAGCATCGAAGCGTAAGATTACAAGGTAAGCGGTATGATGTTTTAAGTAAAAGACAAGTTCACTTGTCGATCTCCAATATCCTGTGCAAATTCATCGTCATGAGTTGCAATTACGAGGGTTTTTCCTGCAGCCTTTAAGTCGCGAATGAGGTCCACCATACGCTCATGGGTCTTTTGATCTAGACCATTCAGAGGTTCATCCATAATGAACACCTCTGGATTCAAAGCTAGAATAGCGGCAATTGCCACCCTCTTCTTCTGTCCACCAGATAAGTGATAGGGCGCCTTGTCTCGAAGATTAGCAATATCTAAAAGCTCCATGCAGTCCTCCACACGGATCTGCACTTCCTCTTCTGATAAGCCCATCTGTCTTGGTCCAAAAGCAATTTCATCATAAACCTTGGCATTAAAAAGCATCACATCCGCATTCTGAAAGAGGTAACCCACCCTCCTATGAAAGCTCTTGGAATTCTGATTCTTTGCCATATAGGACCTGGTGATCTCTGTTCCAAAGAACTGGTAGCTTCCCTTTTCTGGGAAGACTAAACCATTTAGGATCTTAAACAAAGTGGTTTTACCCGCTCCATTATCACCTCTTAGAATCAGGCACTCGCCCTCTTCTACCTGAAAATCATAGTCCTTAAAAACCGCCGGCTCCTCTGGCTCATAGCGGAATGTAATCTGTTCTAGTGAAATACAATTCATTACAGCCCCTTGTAATCATCTGTAAAGCCACGGCATCGCATGGCATCATACATCTCTCGACTCATCTCTGTAGACCGGATAAAGGTCACCCCCATCACACCACCGATGGACTGGTACTCCTTACGATTCTTACCAACTGCCCGGAGGCGCATGGCAGTAAGGAGATCTACAATGAGGTTACCCAGGAGAATAATATACTTCACGGTGATATCTAGTGTAAAGATAAAGACGCCTGGGATATGAAGCTTACGAAGGGCTCCTGTAATATGATTCCACTGGGTTGTATGGTTGAAGATACTCACAATCTCAAGGCTGGTAAATACCTTCAGAATCACCTGTAAATCATTGGAGATTCCACTTGGATTCATAATCATAGCAGGTAAAAATAACAAAAATGCAAGAAGAGTCGCCCAGAGGGAAGCCTTCAAAATTGTAGCGATATCCCTAGCCGGCCACATGCATAAATAGAGCTGTATCACCGATACCACACCGAGAATCCACATCTTCTCATGGGTAAGGGATAGGAAAACAATTATTCCGAAGGCTAAGAACAGCTTGAGAAGTGCCGGTAGTGAGCGACCCTTCTCATGTCCATTCTGTAACTTAATCTTCGTCATAGCTCCACCAATAGAGGCGATACTCTTTTCAATGAAGGCTCCTCCTGTCTTCACAGGAGTATAGTCCTCCGAATGCTTTAGCCACTCTGGTAACTTTTCTTGCATTTTATACCTACTTTAAGACAGATACTCTCCGTATCCACATCATCTACTTCTAAGAAAAGAAATTAGTCTGCCTTCCTTTTCATTGGAAGGGAAGCCAGCTTAAATACAATAACAAGGATTGCAACACCGAGGATTGCAGAGATGATATAACCTGCCACTTCACCGATTCCAGACACAGCATAGTCAGGGATTAAGACATCAAGAGACCATCCCTTGGCCAGTCCCTTTGGTGTGTAGCCAAGCGCCTTCCCATTCTGGGAGATTCCTGCGATTTCATCAGCGCCCCACTCACCCCAAGCAGTGCCTGTAGCCAGAAGGCCAAGAGGACAAGCTGCGATCAGAGCTGCAAGCAGAGCGTAGACTGGGAAGTGACGCTTTGGTTTATCTGCTACAGAATCAGTGGTCCAGTTCTCGAAGATCAAGTCTGGAGATGTCTTACGAACGAAGGCAAATACAGCTACGGTAAAAGCTGCCTCAACAAGGCCTGCAACGAAAAGATGAGGAATCATCATCCCAGGGATGGATATAGATAAGTCATATGGGCAATAAAGTGCATTGCCTGCTGCATCCTTAAAGAGCATTGGCTGGAGGCCGAACTCAATAGATGCACAAAGTGCTGCTACATTGATACCCATGTAGGATGCGATTGCAGCAGAAATGTAATGGGCGCTGGACTTCTCCTGGGAATTCGCTCCCATGAGCTTCATCAGAAGCTTATACATATAAAAACCAACAAATGGTAATACAAAAGCCATGTTAAAGCAGTTTGCACCCAAGGCTAGGATCCCACCGTCACCAAACAGCACCGCTTGAATCAGTAGGGCGATGGACACTGCAATACAAGATGCCTCTGGTCCGAAGAGAAGGGCAATCAGTGTACCTCCAACTGCGTGACCTGTCGTTCCACCAATCAGTGGCACATTAAACATCATAGACAAAAAGGAAAATGCAGCGCCTACGCCGAGAAGAGGCATCTTCTCCTTAGGCATCTCCTTTGCAACCTTCTTAATAGAATGGGTCCAAACTGGAAGCATTGCAGCTCCCATTACTCCACAAGTAACAGGGGATAGATAATTTTCTGGAATATGCATTTTTTCGTAACACTCCCTTGGTAGAAATTCATTTACATACACCTGGTGTGATTCAAAGCTGCAGCCTTTGAATCCATCATTCCGGCCTGGAATGTCAC
>Ga0256870_1000521_pt1 | contig 14400 bp, 10 predicted proteins | sample RumenRJG_06RNA_FD_186079 | JGI IMG/M metagenome (GOLD analysis project Ga0256870, IMG submission 186079) | Metatranscriptome of bovine rumen microbial communities from Lethbridge, Alberta, Canada - Rumen RJG_06 (Metagenome Metatranscriptome) | ecosystem: Host-associated > Mammals > Digestive...
AAAACATTGATTTATAACATTAAGACTAAGAATTTCAGTGATTCTACTCCAACTCCTAATCAAGAAGGTGCTGATTATGACCTGAAGAATTGGATTGAAGAGCATCCAGGTCAAGCTAAGTACATTGCTGAATTAGGTGCTAAATGGGGAGTAGATAATATTCTTGAAGGTCTTGAGCATGATATGAATGAAGGTGAGAAGACTTTTAGTAGAGGATTCTCAGACGATCGTTGGTACGTTATCGCTCGTGGTGCTAAGATAGTACTTAAGTCATTTGATAACGAGAAGGATGCTAATGAGTGGGCAGATGCTCATAATACTGGATCCATTAAAAGAAATATGGTTATTAAAGGTAGTGATGCTAAAGCTCAAGGTTTTACGTATCGATCACCTGATGACTATCAAGGTTAATTCACATATAAATCCACTTACTATCAATTTAGTCAGTGGATTCTAAATAAAATTAACATATGAGTACCGATACTGAATTTGTAGCTGAACAGAATGCTATACTTGGAGCTGAACATCAATTAATAAAACTTCAGGAGATAGACATGGATACTCAACTCAAAGCTGCAGGTAAAATTTTAGGATACAAGAAACTACCTCCGACTATTGATGAGTTTATAGAAAATGACTACTATTTAGGTAATGTAGCTAGGAATCTATATCCATTTTGGCGAGAACAATTACGAGATATATTTCCTACTCCGATTCATACGAGATATCCAATTTTAGTCATTACTGGATCAATCGGTAGTGGTAAGTCAACATTTTCTCGTATCTGTGCTGAGTATCAAATGTGTAGGTTGGATCATTTAATTGATGTACATAGGTCCTTAGGAATCATGCCTGGTAAGAAGTTAGTATTCCAATTCCTCATGCCTAATAAAGCTAATGCTGATGTAGAATTTCCAGGAACCATAGCCAATTGGAATGAGCTATCTCCTTATTTTAATGGAGGGATGATGTATGGAATGGATAGGTATGAGTTAGCTACACAAGGATTACGAGGATTAGGTGCTATAGGTCGTGATGTTATATTTTATGTATTGAGTGAGTTGAATTTTATAGGATATGAGAAAGCATTTGATTTACTCGATACTGCACTGAAAAGATGGACGTCACGATTCCAAAGATTTACTGATTACTTTGGACAAGTCATTATAGATACTTCTTCCAAGGATTCTGATTCTATTGCTGAGGATTTTGCTGCTAATAATCCGTACGGTGATAAAGTTAAATTGATCCATACTAGGGAGTGGACTGTTAAGAAACACTTAAACTACTATTTTAAGCATGGTAGTTTTAAGGTATATACTGGTGACTCCCTGCATAGTCCTTTTATAGTCTCAGATACGAATCCTGTACTACCTGAGATGGATCAAGAACGAGTATTAGACGTACCTGAGGAATTAAGACCTGATTTTGAATTTAGTCTTGAGAAAGCACTGATGGATAAAGCAGGAGTCGCAATTCAGGCTACGGATCGATATATCACGGACTTCTCTAAAATTGAGTCATGCTTTAATATTAGAAAGTCATATAGAGATGTTATTGATGTTGATTTCTTTGATCCTAATGATAAATTAATCTACCAACTACAAGAAGCAGTAAATCAAATACCTAAAGATCGAATTTTATTTATACACTACGATATTGGTGTGACTGGTGACAATACAGGTTTAGCAGTAGGATATTTTGATAAGTGGATCGACTATGGTGAGAATAGTGAGAATAAGAGAATGAAATTACCATACATCAAAGTTCCAATAGTAGTTGGCATTGGTAGGAAGAAGGATCAACAAACGTCAATATTCAAACTTCAAGAATTCGTAGTCGATTTAAGTGAGAGGAATGAGGTTTACTTTAGTGCTGACCAATTTGCATCTCGTCAACTCCTACAGAATCTTGAGTATATAGGAATTAATACCAAATATATTTCTGTTGATAGAACTGATTCTGCATATATCTATCTTAAGACTCTAATGATGAATCATATTATTGACTTACCACAGAATGAGATACTAAAAAGAGAGATAGCAGAATTGAGGAGGGTAGGTAATAAGTTTGATCATCCTAGTACTGGTAATGGATCGAAGGATACTTCCGATGCCACTGCAGGTGTTGTTCAAAATATATACTTAAACCTCGAAACAGCAGGTCAATTATCATCTACATATATTGCGTCGGGTGCATCCAAAGCAGTACAAGATAGAGGAAAACGACCTACCGACAAATTCCAAGATATGATTAATACAATATATGGATAATTATGGCATATAACATAGCAACTAATGGTACAGTAGCAGTTCCAGAAGGTAGAACTCCTGAAGCCGATGATAAGATAGTTATGGTTCCCGAAGGGCGGTCAGCTCGTGCAAGTCAAAAGATCGTAAAAGTACCTGAAGGAAGAAAACCTAGCGTGATTAACAAGAAACTTTACTAATTAATATACTTGGATGGAGCTATAATATGCTTCATTCAGCTAAATAAAATGAAGAAATGGGATTATTAGATGGTTATTTTACTCCTGATACGATTTATGGAGCTATTCAAGGTGATTACAATGAATTGCTCAAGGGTAAAGTAAATCGTCCAGCACCAGATCATACAGTAATGGATATAGCTGATACTGTAGTGAATGGTGTAAATTCAGGATACGTGGATTCGAGTAAATTTGATAAAGTAAAATTAGCTCACTTACTCAAATCAATCAATCCTGTATTCAATACTAAGGGACTCGATCCAGTTAAATTACTCCAAGCTACCTTAATGGTGGCTGAAGATAAGAAACGACTCCCATTACCAGAGCATACCCAAAATGATACTACCCAAATATTTCAGGCTGATGCAGGATTTCATAACTACTCAGAAGAGTCAGAAGGTCAAAATCAGACAAGGGATTCATTTGATGAGCAATTCGATCCTAACTCAGAAAGGGTAAATAAAATCTATCGAAGCATTATATCACCTTATGTAGATAGTAATGGACCTAAACCTGAAGTAAAAGATACTCTCACAGCAGTTCAACAAGTATCTCAGACTTTAAATGTAGATATTGGTAGAGGATCACTAGGTGCTTTTGAGCCTGGCAGTAATCATCAATGGCGAATCCAACTCTATCCATATGAAAGAAATGGTGTAGATATAAGTTTGGATGCATCAGCTGAAGTAGAAGGTAGTGGTAGGTTAAATGAAGGTGCTAACCAATACAACATAGTTCCACCACTACCATGGTATCCGATTAGCATAGAGAAAGATCCAAGTAAGTCAGATTTACCATTAGGAGTACCTTCTATATTTCACTTCGGTTATCATTGTCCGGCTATTCAGTACTCCCTCTCACTAGGAAATACTCAGAGCAAATCTATACCACTATTCAATAACTCAAATTTCCAAGTACCTAATGGAACTGCATACTCACCTACTTTAACGATGAGTGTATTGGATGACGTTTATGGGTCGTTCAGGAATTGGTATCATAAATATCTGAACAATTTATATGACTTAAAATCAGGATCAATACCGAGATTTGATACAGCAGCATTATTAGTTCGTCTCATAATCTTTAAACCTAATTTTCAGCCTAAGTATGAGTTCCGATTCATATGTGTTCCTGATACTTACTCAATCGAATTCCAAGGTACGAATGATAGCGATGAAGAACTCGTACAATTAAATCTTAGTATAGTTGGTATGTTGAAGATGAGAAATACATATGCTCCCGGACAATGGGCTCCTGGTGGTAATTATGATACTGAACGTTCTAAAATGACTTGGACTGATATAACGATGAGTCCTTTAGTTGATAAAGCTGAGACTAAATAAAACTGAAGAAATAGATGTCAAAAGTTCAATTAGGTACTATACACTTCTCAGTACCAGCAACATTTAGGAATTGGTATGTTGGTGGTATCGTAAATTCTGAGTCTGGATTTATGGTACCCACATTGATATCAAATGCAGGATACTATAGATTAATATTTGGTGATTTTCCTTATGCTGATATGTATGAGAAATTGATCACTGACTATAATCTACCTGCAGTTATACTTCCTCATATTACTCCTCTATCGATTTATAATAGATCTTCAGTTAGGTTATTTAGAGTAGCTGATGATATATATTATGCTCATCCAAGATACAAGAAATCATATACGACTTCAGGTACTTGGAATTCACCGACTGAGAGCGATTTTAATGAGCAATTCGAAAGAGAGGATTTATTCTATAGCACCTTATTAGATTTTAGTAAGGTAGATTGGAGTTTATCATCCACTCAATATTTCTGCATTCAAATAGGTAGAGATATTGTTTGCTTTTATATTAATACTGCACCTAATCTTGAAATCAGTAGTATACAAGTTCAGATTAGTGACTTTGATGACTTAGTACAAGAGTTAAAGTCACAATCGGATTTAACTGCAGTATATGATAATCAAGGAGAGTATGAAAGCTTAGTGACTGATGTATGGAATTCTATATTTACTGACGATCAAGGACAACCACTAACTACAGTCAATTTGGATGTCACTACTGAAGAAGGTGAAGAGAATTTTAATGCTCTGATCGAAGGTATTTATGCACGATCTTTATATACTCTAAGTCATGATTATGTAGTATCTGAAATAAAACTACGAAACTTTACTACCACTGCAACTATCAATAATTTAACTGATATTGCGATGGAGAATAATTATAAGATCGTAGTCGTAAATTCAGAAATCTCATATGACTTGAATCTGTACGTATTTGATGGTCTTACTATTTCTCCTGATTATAACTCGAGTCAGGATCAATTATGCAGTGATCTAAATGAGTATAAGTTAATTGATTTCTACTCAAAGATAAAAGGTCCTGCAGGTAAGAATATCCTAGTACAGATTAAAGAAAGTCCATATCCTAACTCGTATGAAATCAATATTGATCTAGGAACCTTATCAGAGTCATTTATATGCTACCTGACTAAGAATGATGAACTCCCTGACGATGCAATTGACTTAAGACTGCTAGGGAGATACTCACAATTAGTCGAATGCAAAATATATGACTATCTCGATCCTAGGTATGGATTAATCGACCAACAGGATTATTTTGAGTTACATGGTACTAATGAAGATTATGATCCAAATTTAGTAATCAATGTAGAACTCCCTATTGGTTCATATACTTTGAATAGAAATGAGGAAGAAGTGATTAATCAAGAGAGTTATCAGAATTCATTACGTATATTTATGGATTCTGACTTCTACCCTGATTTATTTCTTGTCCCTGAGGTATTCTATGATGACCAACTTCTAGACGTACTTTCTTTAATGAGAGGTAGTGAGGATTGGAATAGATTAGGATGTTGTGAGAAAGGTATTTATAGTCAGGCTTTAGTTACTCTATCAAAAGAGCACTTAGGACTTGAAAGAGTAAATTCATATAATCGAATGTTGTATTTCTATGACAATATTTCGATTGATGACATAAGCTACCCAACATTCTTCCCATTCATAAATCAGATCATCTCAGGTAATCTATTAGAAATCCCTGCTGAAAATCTAAAGACTACATATTCCAATTTTGAGGTAGGTAATCTAGTCTATTGCGGTACTGTAGCTGATAAGTACATACAAGTAATAGAGGATAGTGATGGAATTATTGTAGATACTGAAGATGGAATACCTAATAGTATAGTCAGTTTATCCGTTGATGTACCTGATGGAGTTGAGATTGTTGAGCATGAAGTAGATAATATTACAGGACTATTAACAATTCCAAGTGATGTATTGATTGATCCAGATTCATTCTCATTTGATGACGAATTGACTGGACTACTAGAAGGATGGAGTAGGAATATAGTCACTGCTTACGGACTTACTGAGATACTGAGCAAACAAACTGAACAACTACTTACACTAGATGGAATAGAAGATAAAGTTAATGCTAGGGAGGTTATTGGTGATGCTGATGTTGGTAGTTATGTAGTCTATCAAGGAGCTAGATACCTTGTGACTAATGTAGAATTTATAAACTACTATGGACTGAATGGTATTGATGAATTAGTACCTGAGAGTGACTTAGAATCAATCGAAGTCTGGTTATCAGCTAATAATATCAACTACCTTCACTATAATAATCTCTACTATTTCTATCCAAATCTGTATGAAACTAACAATCAAAAGAATCTATTCATTGCTCAGTTCAATTGCAGTAAAGTGAGTCGAGCGTTCTTTGATTGGGGTAGGAATCTTAAAGCTAGCAATCCATCAAATTATACCTCGAGAGTAACTTCAATTATCTCTAGACTACGTTCTTGTTTGCCGTATTTGTCATCAATATCTAGTATACAAACTCTGAATACCAATAAATTAGCAATCCAAGTGACTACTACAATGAGTCGACTTGTTAATAAGGTATTTAATATTAACTTTGAAATAAATTTTAATTAATAGTACTATTTATGCCACAGAATTTGTTTCTTAGGTCAACTGATTTATTGGCACATTCAGATGACCCATTGAATTACATCAATTATCAGAATCTTGAGCAGGAGCATAAAGAATTCATGAGATCCGACTTATGGGACCTCGAATTCCTGACTTCTCCAAGAGCTGTGTACTTCCCTGGTAATCCACTGATCAAGGCAAGATTAGCGAGTGTATCACCTTCATTCACTGGTGAAATTACTCAGTTAAATGCTATCGTTCGTCAGTTCTATATTCATCAGGCAGTTAGATCACAGCAGTCAAATGGTTCTATGTCTCTGCACTTCGTCGATAGAGAGGATCAAGCTATTGCTGCATTCTTATGGGATTGGCAGCAGAAAATCGGTTCACTCGAAGATCGTTATGCATTTAGAAAAGAGGATACCATTTGCACTATTAAACTCACTCACTTCAATGTATCACGTAAGCCTATTGCCAAGTGGGTATGCTACGGCTGCCAATTAGCTTCTGGTGCTATTGAAACTCTTAATCGTCAGTTCTCTTCTGATGATGCTTCTATTATTGGTGAGTGGGATGCTACTATCAATTTTGAGCACTACGATTATGAATTGCTGAATCTTTGATATGTCTTTAGTACCTTGGATTTAATTCTGAGGTACTAACTAATAAAATTAACTTTTAAAACTCTGGTACTTTAATAATAAAGTACAACCCTGAATTGAGAGGGATTGTGATGCTATTTATTTCGGTCACCAGAATGCTGCAAATTTATTAACATCTCATTTCTTCATATATTTCTTGGGTATGCTACTTAGATGGCGTACCCTTATTTTCTTTTGAGTTGGGAGTATAATACAATCTACCAAAATTCCACGCTAAATTTAGGCACATTTCGCGAAATCCCCTCGCTTATGATAAGAAAGAATATAGGTTGAATATAGGCAAAGATTAAGATAAATTGAATAAGTTGGATAACTACATAATTTGACAGAAATAAATCATATGAAAAAAATGGATAGATATTGAGATTAATACTGATTCCCTGAGTACCTGAATACCTACCTCAGTCTCAGTCCATGCTCCGATACGTTAGCACTAATCGAAGTATCTAATTAAATAACATATAAGAAACGTATGCAATTACTAACTCAACAATTGCCTTCAGGTTATCCCTATTCGATAACCTCAATAAATGTGAATCCATTGAGATTTGCAGAAATACTTGAATACCTTGATCAAGTTCCAGAGTCACCAGTCGAGAAATTCTACTTTGACTATTGTATTGTGAAGCAAGATGATCCTAATGTTGATAATCTTCTTCTATGTGATCTCGACTTCCTAATATTCTTCAAGAAAGGACTCACAATATCTGACAATTTAAATTTCAATACTACGGCAAGATGTCCGTACTGTGGAGCTACGATTCCTGTTCATTATTCACTATCTGATGTCACTTTTGAAAAACTCGATCCTAACCTATTTAATGGACTTCAGGTATCAATAGGAGGTACGACACAAGAAGTAAGAATGCCTACTGTAAGCGAGTTTATGAGGATCTTTTCTAATTATCGTAGGTTCAAGAGAATAACTGATATGAAGATTATTAAGTTAGTCGCTCTGTTCAGGGATTCTATGAGCTACCAACAATCAATAGAAAAGATTGTTACTTCAGCTACTTACGATGACATTACTACTCTTGCTACGCTTGATCAATTATTTTATTCATCGGTAAAACCACTCAAAGTCACTTGTACTAATTGTACTGACGAGAATGGAAATAAGAGAGGGATGGAGATAGCCTTGGATAGGTTGATCTCCGACTTCTTTCGAACAATCATTGAAAATAACCGACTTGCTCCATCTAAAATTATATTTAGAAAAGCAAGTCCAGGTGAGTAATATAGAAAGATATACATTAGGCTTTTTAAGACAAATGGCTGACTTGTATAAAGAGAACCTAAAGGATTCTAAGGGAATCGATATTGCATTCCCATCATTTAAATTTAATTATCATTAATTATGGGTTATAGGGCTAAACCAAAAGTAAGAACGAGACCGCATAACAAGCCTAAACGTAATAATAAACCAAAGCAACAAAAACCTAAGCAGCAACAACCTAAACAATCTACAACTTCACCTACTCCAGCAAAGGCAAGTAAGGTAAAAGGATTAAGGAAGTGGATTGGTAGGTTATTAGGTGCAGGTGGATTGGCAGCAGCAGGTAGTCTATTAGGATCATTATTTGGTGGTGACGACGAAACTACTGCAGCGAGGTTAGCGAATAGCATGCCGATTGGAGATGCTGATGACTTTGGTTCTATCGGAGGTGGAGTTAATGGTGGTAGTGGTATTGATGGTGCTACTGAGTTAGCTAATGCCAATACAGATAGTAAGGCTCAATCAGGACTAGCAGCAATCAGTAAAGCTCAGGAAACTAGCATACATCAATTAACTCAAAATGCAAGAAGTATTATCGATGCATTTTCTGATGTTGATGCTACTCCTACTGAACCTACTGATATTGAGATTGTAGCACCTCCTGAGAGAAACTTACATGATATAAAGAAAACACCAATATCTCCATACATAAAAGGTAAAGCTACTCCGACAGCTATTGCTACAATTGGTCAGTTAATATATGATCAATCTGTTACTTTATACTCAGGATTAGAAGCACTTAAGGATAACACTTCGAGAATTCTTGGTGAACTATCTAAAGGTAATATAATAACTAAGGAGGGATCTAAGACAATAGCTGAGGTTATTCACGTATCACAAGAGATCGAGAATGTAAAAGCTAAGTCGAACTACCAAAGTGATAAGATAGAAGAGTCAGCAGCCAAACAGAGAGCAGCAATTCAAAAGTTAGCTGATACTAAATCTCATGGTGCTAATGCTGATGTTGCTACTAAGTCCAATTCAGCAGGTCAAGTCTCAGCAATTAATAAGATTTCGAATGCAGTAGATAGAGCACAAGGAAGATTAGCTGAGGCACAAGGTAATGGAATCGAAGGGCGGTCCGGAGGTCTTTTAGGTAATTTGTTAGGATTGGCTGGAGGATTAGCTGGTGCAGGTATTTTAGGAGCTGGAATGTTAGGTGGTGATGAGACGCCTGAGGAGATCGAAGAAGGTAGTGTAGGTGAAGCTGATTATCATCATACTACAGGTGACCTAACAAGAGAAGCTGCTATTCTCGGAGGTGCTACTGCAGCTAGTTCTCTTACTGGTAGTGCAGTTAAAGCTGCTGAGAAACAAGTGGCTAAGAAGGCTACAACTACAGCTACGACTAAAGCTACTGATAAAGCTGTATCCAAGGCAGAAACTAAAGCTACTGACAAATTATCAGCTAAACTCGGTCCTAAGGCATTTGCTAAACTCAATGGTAAGTTAGCTGCAAAACTAGCTGCGAATTCAACTGCTAAAAGGATTCCTGTACTTGGATTACTAACTGGAGGTGTATTTGCTGCTCAACGTGCATTAAAGGGTGATTGGGCAGGAGCTGGTATGGAATTCGGATCAGGTGCTACTTCATTACTTCACTTAGCTGATATGTTTACTGGAGCTGGAGGAACTTTAGCAGCAGTAGGAGCTGGATATGCTATTGATGGTGCTCTATTACTTAGAGATCATTATAGAATAAACTCTGCACTTGATTCAGGTGATATAATGAAACTAAGAGAGTGTGGATTTGAGTACGGAGACATAGCAGATATCGCAATGTCTATGGATCCTGATAATCCACTAAGGAAATCATTTGAGAGAAGATACCCTAATTTTGCTACATTAGAGACTGATATTCTTGATGATGCTACTAACTGGACTGGATTATTTAGGACTGATAAGAGTCAATTGAAAGCTATTGGTAGTTTCATTGCTGCTTCTACTCTTGATGAGCATCCGAATAAGTACGCTGCTGAAGCCATCAATAAATATATTCCGACTACCAATAACGAAGAATCACTCAAGAAACTAAAGAGACTAAAGTTAGGTATTACAGGATTAGCTGCATTGGATGAGAAGGGATTACTACCTAAAGCTTCTAAGGATATGATCATTGGTGGTAACTTTGATGACTGGTATAATGAAGATGTTGATGGTGATCTTGATACCTCTAACTTTACTATACCTGAGTCATGGAAATCAACTCAACTAGGTTCATCCACTAATCACCAACTCAAACTAAATTCTGCTGAGAAGATTGGTAAGGGTGCAGGTAGTAACTTTATTGATTTCTCTAATTTATTTGGTGAGTTTGATCCGAATATATTTAACTTCGGTAATATATTTAGTGATGAAGATGAAGGATGGATTTCTAATACGAGCGGACCATTAACTAAAATCACCAATGCAGAACAACTATCCAATGCAAGATCATTACTAAATAAATTCAAGACTAAACTTGGATTGAATGATAAGCAAGCTATTGGAATGTTAGGTGTATTGCATGCTGAAAGTGGTCTTAATCCTGCTGCTGAAAATGCATGGGAAAAGAAGAGAACTAAAGCATACGGTGAAGGTATTGCACAATGGAGTAATGATCGTAAAGAGGATTTCGCTAAGTGGTATGCCGCAACTATAGGTAATGGATTTAGAAGTATTCATGAAACACCACTAGATATCCAAGGAGATTATTTAGTGTATGAATTTAGTCACAAGTATGGACCTATTTTAGAGATGATGCGTAAAGCTGGATCTCTTGAGGATGCTGTAGATATCATGCGTAGAGGTTATGAGAATGGCGATGGTAGGAGTTTAGCTAGTATTGATATGATTAGGAGAACCTACTCTAAGAATTATCCAGGTAGAGATGCATATTACGAAGGACATAGTAGGAGATTAAGTTCTGCTAATGGACTTTGGGATGCATTGATAGAAGGTAATTCAAGTAGTTTTGGTATCAATCCTAATTACTCTTCCATGCTAGGTATTAATACTCCATTTAATCCATTTGCCGCAGCTAATAGACTTCAAAACGATGCATTTAGGAGTTATAGGAATGATGGTTACAAGAGTCCTACTGATGGTGAAGGATTATGTGCTGCTCATGTCGCTAATGCATTAATGGCTGGAGGAATAAGACTCAACAAACAAGGCAGTGCATATCAGTATAATGATGAGTTACCAAGAGTAGGATTTGAAGAGATTCCATTCGATACAGTACCTCAAATTGGTGATGTTGCAGTTACTGATAGAACTGGTACTCATTTGGATGGACATATTGCGATGTGGGATGGTGAAAGATGGGTAAGTGACTTTGCTCAGACTGGTATTCATGTATATCCTAAGAATGAAGGTAAGATTCGTAAGTATCGTTATCCTTCAGTTGCTCAATTGCTTACTACAAATAATGCTCAATACGCACTTGGTAGCAAAGTATATACTAAACCTCCTGCAATCTCACCTATTGAAAGTAAGGCATTCGTAACACCGAGAGCTATGGCTACTAATAGATACATAGCTGACTTGAATTCATTAGCTGAGAAGGGTACTGGTACTGCAGAAAGTAAAGGATCTAATACTAATCCTGATGCAACTCCTGTAGTAAATGCACCCACTTTTAGACAAGGTGATACAATTGTTAATAATAACCAGCAGTACATAACTAATATTCATAGAGATGATGCTGCACAAGCTGAATTGATGTAATGGCTGAAAGTGATGCTAAACAAATATTAGAGGAAAGGAAGAAGGTTATTAGGAGATCAATCAAGAACCTAGGTAACTACTTCAATTTTAGTGCTGATTCAAGTACTCCTCAAGGTGCATTTAGTGACCAGAATATATTTTTCGAGAATCAATTAAGTCAACTCCCACTCACTTGGAGATTAGTAGCGTTTGATAATATATCTCAGACCGATTTCAATAATGGAACTGTGATTCTGAGAGGATTATTAGAAGAGACTGAAATCTCCTACTCAGTGGAGCATTCGTGGGGAGGTGAAAGTAATATAATAACTACAGGTCTTAATAAATTCGTAGATCTAATCAATAAATACCAAGGATACGTACGTACTGGTACTTCATTGGCAAGAGGATTAGAAACTGCTACTGCCAAGAAATTTACTTTTGGTGGATTGAGTGGAGTAGAAGATAAAATTAATGAAGCAAGGGAGTATGCTAATAAAGCTCTATCTGCTATTAATGATCATCCTATAATGAGTGGGATAAGTGAACTTTCTAATACTCACTTCATGTCTTCTACTGAGTTTATTAAGGTATTTAATGGTACTCATATTGACGTTACTGTACCTCACTTAAGAATGACTTTATTTGATTACTCAGATAGAAATCCTGAGTACTCTATAACCAATGTAGTCAAATGGTTAAATTCTATCTTTATTGGTGATCTCTCGACTGTTTTAGGTGCATTAGGTGTTCAAATGGCTCCTTATGCATTCGAGAGTAATTTCAATACTATAGGAAATGAAGTCAGAACTCCAGGTACCTTTGTTCTATGGATTTCTGATAAATACCAATTGAGGAACTTGGTTGTTAAGGAGTTCTCAGTGAAGTTATCATCATTCAAACGTAGAAATGGTGACGGTACTGCAAGTCAACCTCTTTATGCAGATATTGACATAGGATTAGAATTCTGCACAATGATGACTGCTGATGACATTAATAACATGATTTTAAGTAACTCATCAAATAGTCAGAGTAATGTATAGGAGAACTAAAGAATATATCAAAACTAATAATGCAGAACCTACTATATTTATCCAAGGTGATGATGTTCAAAATTCTGAGTTATTGTATAAGTTGGATAGAGTAACTGAATTCTCGCTCTATACGATTACTAAGTACGAACATAGAATTGATTTGATTGCTAGGGATATCTATAGTGATGAAAAGTACTCTTGGATTCTGCTCTATGTCAATCGTTGTTCAGTAGATGAATTGGTAAGAGGTAAGGTTCTGAAATACATTCCTCAAACTTCATTAAAACTGCTTATTAATAGCGTATGATGACAGTTGAAATAGCTAATAACGTTCTAAAGATAAACGAGTTAGCCGATGAAGGTATTCAGTTTGTATCATTTGAATTAGAAGAGTCAATTTTAGGTCCTCTTCCTAAAGCTAAATTAGTAATACGATGCAAGAAGGACCAAATAGAGGACCTAACTGAGACTATCGTAACTATAATTGACGATAAAGGAAATCAGCAAGAAGGATCGATGTATGTGTATGATTTGAATTATTATGATAATCAATGCACTATTAAATTCTTAGGTTGTCCTACTTCTTTTACTCGTGATACATGTGTAACTAAATACTCTAATATAAAGAATGCAGTCCAATCTATATATCCTGGAGAAGTTCTTAGTAATGTAGAGAGTGACATATTGGATGATGTAGAAATATACCAAACCAATGAGAGCAATTATAAACTATGCAATAAGCTCCTATCGTCATGGAGAAAGGATACAATATTTGGATACTGCCTTGATGGATTGAGATTGATGGACTTAAGTAACTATCAGCCATTAGATGTTGATATATTCTCTTCTGGTGGTTCATTGAAAGTTACTGATCCTGCTTCTTTATCTCGTCCTAAATTATATGAAAAGCAACTAGAGTTTATCGACTATTCAAATGGTGCTGACCCAAATCACATCTATGCTAAGTTTGATAAAATGCTAGTTCCAATTAATACTGAATATAAGGACCTAGTGAGTAATCTAATCTACAATAAGAAGTTTGATTCAATGGCTACTACGGTCAATTATCAAACTAGATTCTTAGCACCAGTTTATCTTTGTGATGGTTTATTGATCAAAGGTAATGAAGGTGATTCAGTAAGTACCTTTTCTACTGAAGAGATGTTTATAGGAAGTAAGACTATAAGATTCTATGATCAGAAGGTAGAAATGGATTTAGCATTGAGGTCCGTAAATCCTTAATGTTAAGTTAATCAGTAAATAGTTAATATTACTACTACGCCTAAAACATATTAACACCGAAG
>Ga0256870_1000542_pt1 | contig 14277 bp, 11 predicted proteins | sample RumenRJG_06RNA_FD_186079 | JGI IMG/M metagenome (GOLD analysis project Ga0256870, IMG submission 186079) | Metatranscriptome of bovine rumen microbial communities from Lethbridge, Alberta, Canada - Rumen RJG_06 (Metagenome Metatranscriptome) | ecosystem: Host-associated > Mammals > Digestive...
AGGCCGGGATGATCTGGAGCGGGTTTACGCTTCTGTGTTCCACACGGAGGATGCACTGGTGCGTTCCCAGATTACCTGCGGAACCCACGCGCTGAGTCTTGCGCTTGCCGCCAACCTTCGTCCCGGAGACGAGTTGCTCTCGCTCAGCGGAAAGCCTTATGATACACTGGAAGAGGTGATCGGAATCCGTCCTTCCCGCGGAAGCCTTGCCGAGTACGGGATTACCTACCGGCAGGCAGAGCTGAAAGAGGATGGGAGCTTTGATGCGGAAGCCATCCGGAATGCGCTCCGGCCCAATACCCGCATTGCGGCAATTCAGCGCTCCAAGGGATATCTGACCAGACCCTCCCTTTCCGTAGAGCAGATCGGTGAGGCGATCCGGTTCGTGAAAGATCTTCGGCCGGATATTCTCGTCATGGTGGACAACTGCTACGGGGAATTTGTGGACCGTATAGAGCCTTCCGATGTCGGAGCGGACATGACCGTCGGATCCTTGATCAAGAATCCCGGCGGCGGTCTGGCCCCCATGGGCGGTTACATTGCCGGAACGAAGGAGTGCGTGGAGAACTGTGCGGTAAGGCTGACCTCTCCCGGACTCGGCCGGGAAGTCGGTGCCAGCCTGGGAATCAACCGTTCTCTGTACCAGGGGCTGTTTCTCGCCCCGACGGTGACGGCAGGCGCGCTGAAAGGAGCCATCTTCGCAGCCAATCTGTTTGAACGGTTTGGCTTTACCTGTATTCCGAACGGAAAAGAGCCCCGGCAGGATATCATTCAGGCAATCGAATTCGGCAGCGCAAAGGGACTGATCGCGTTCTGCGAAGGAATCCAGGCCGCCGCTCCGGTCGATTCCTATGTATCCCCTGAGCCATGGGCAATGCCCGGCTACGACAGTGATGTAATCATGGCAGCAGGCGCATTTATCCAGGGATCCTCGATCGAGCTGTCAGCGGACGGACCGCTCCATGAACCGTATGCCGCTTACTTTCAGGGCGGACTCACCTTTCCGCATGCGAAATTCGGCATTCTGAAGGCTGCCCAGAGACTGCTGGATCAAAATCTGATCAAGCCCGAAGCCTGGCAAAGGAATTGATCCGGTGTGACTTGTACAGCCCGAAAGTATTGTATTCTTCTTCCAAACCATGTATAATCAAAACTGCAATACGTGGTATTCTAAACTACATCAAAAGTTTATGTCATCTACATGGTAAGGAGGAAGAGTCGACATGAGAGCATCTGGTTTCGTGAAGGATCCCTGGAGCGCTTATACCCATGCGATCGGTCTGGCGCTCACCTGCGTGGCTGCGGTCCCGCTTCTGATCAAAGCATCCGGAAGAAATGATCCGAAGGAGATGGGGTGCATGCTGGTGTTTATACTCAGCATGGTTCTCCTGTATGCGGCGTCCACGATCTATCACACCCTGGATCTCGGAGAGAAGAAAAACCGTATCCTCCAGAGATTGGACCACAGTGCCATCTCCATCCTGATCGCCGGAACCTATACGCCTCCGTGCATGCTTGCGTTCCGTCAGCCGACAGGAAGGAATCTGTGCATTCTCGTGTGGAGCATCGCCATCGCCGGTATCGTGATCAAGCTGTTCTGGATCAGCTGCCCCAGATGGTTTTCCTCCCTCCTTTATATCGGGATGGGCTGGGCCTGCGTCACTGCATTTCCATCCCTGCTGCATGATCTTCCGAGGCCATGCTTTTACTGGTTTCTTGCGGGAGGAGTTCTGTACACGGTCGGTGGAATTATCTATGCATTGAAGCTGCGTTCCTTTAATGAGAAGCATAAAAACTTCGGAACCCATGAGATCTTCCATCTGTTTGTGATGGGAGGAAGCTTCTGTCATTACATTGCGATCTATGTTTTTATTGCCTGAGACGCATCAGGTGAAAGACAACAGGAAAGGAGAATGCTGTCCTATGAAGAAGGTAATTGTGATCGGAGGAGGCCCGGCCGGCATGATGGCCGCAATTGCATCTGCCCGTTCCGGAGCAAAGACAACTCTTCTTGAAGCAGGGCCAAAGCCAGGCAGAAAGCTTCTTCTGACCGGGAACGGACGCTGCAATCTGACCAACCTGGATACACAGATCCGGTCCGTCTACGATTCCGCTGACCCATCCGAAGCGAAAACTCTGGTCAATTCCGTGTTTTCTGGTTTTGACACAGAGGATCTTCTGCAGTTTTTCCGCAGCGAAGGACTGCTGACAATGACAGAGCACGGCAGCTACGTCTATCCGGTGACAGCCCAGTCCTCCACTGTGCTGGAGGTGCTTCTCAGGGCGATGAAGGCTCTGGATGTCAAGCTGAAGTACAGCGAAGAGGTTATTGAGATCGAGCGGGTCCGGGAGGATGCCTCCGGAATGCCTTCGGAAAGCGGCTGGAATGTGCGCACAAAGACATGGACCTATACGGCGGATCGTGTCATTCTTGCCTGCGGTTCGAGAGCTGTCCCATCCACCGGATCAAACGGGAGCGGATATGAGCTATGCCGGATGCTTGGACTGGATGTGACGGATATTCTCCCCGCACTGACGGCAGTCTCCTGCAGTCTTTACGCGCCGGATGCGAAAGCATATGTTCCCGGCTCAGCCAGGCGCCAGGGCAGGCAAAGCGAATCGCAGCATACTGCGGACCCGCTTTCTGACGCATCCGGAACCAGAGCCCTTGCGCTTGTCACTGTACTTGCCGACGGGGAGCAGATTGCGCAGGAGAGAGGACAGGTTCAGTTTACGAAGCAGGATCTGTCCGGAATCGTTGTCTATAATCTGAGCCGCTTTGTTGTGCGCGCACTGCACAGAGGCTGTGAGGTGACCCTGAGTCTGGATCTGGTCCCCGACACCGCCCAGGATGTGCTCGATCAGACGATCAAAGCGCTCAGGAAGAAATATGACGGAATCAGTGATGACAGGATTCTGTGCGGACTTGTTTCCTCCAGGCTGATTCCGGCCGTGCTTGCGCTGAGCAGGCAGTCCGGACAAAGCCTTGCCCATGTACTGAAGCATTTCCTGCTGAAAGCATCCGCGCTGAGAGATTTTGACAGCGCCCAGGTATGTGCAGGGGGTGTGAGGGTAACGGAACTGCATGCCGGGACACTGGAATGCCGAGCGCAGGAATTGAAGGGGATCTATCTGGCCGGTGAGCTGATCGATGTGGATGGTCCGTGCGGCGGATATAATCTTCAGTGGGCTTTTTCGAGCGGCTATGTCGCCGGACTTAACGCTGCGATGGAACCGTAACCCTCAGACGCAAGCTGTATTCCCAGGGACGTGCCTATGATTCGTATTACTCAGCTGAAACTGCGCCCGGGCGAGCCGGAAGAGATGCTGGCGCATTCCATTCGAAAGCTCCTGCATCTGAAAGAACAGGAAGAATTCTCCTATGAGGTGCTTCGGCGCTCCATTGACGCACGGAAGAAACCGGATCTTTTTGAAACCTATACGGTACAGGTTGATCTGAAAAAGAAGCAGACGGAAAAAAGAATCCTGCATGCCGGGATCCGGAATGTGTCTGCCTATGCGCCTGTTCGATACCGGTATGCGGAGACAGACGGGAAGGCTTCCCCGTCGCCTAAGATCTTTTCCGATGTCCCGAAGGAAGCTGTCAATAACCCGGAAAGGCCGCTGATTATCGGAACCGGTCCTGCCGGGCTTTTCTGCGGTCTGCTTCTCGCGCGGCAGGGAATGCGTCCGATCCTGATCGAGAGAGGGCAAAGGGCAGCGCAGCGCAGTCAGAGCGTCCTGCAATTCTGGGATACCGGTGCTCTGAATCCGGAGTCCAACGTGCAGTTTGGGGAAGGCGGAGCAGGAACCTTCTCAGACGGAAAGCTGAACACCGGGGTGAAGGATCCGGAAGGCAGAATCCGTTTCATCCTGGAAACATTTGTCCAGGCAGGCGCCCATCCGGATATTCTGTGTGATGCGAAGCCGCATGTCGGAACGGATGTCCTGAAAAAAGTGATTGCCTGTCTGACCGACGAGATCTGCTCTCGTGGCGGTGAAGTGTTCTTTGAGACGCGCATGGATCAGATGGAGCAGACAAGCGAGGGCATGTGGAAGGTTGGCTGCAGCCAAGTCCTCCGGGAAGCTGCAGGCACCGGAAATCGGGAAATGCTGTGGTTTACCACCAGGCACCTGGTGCTCGCGATCGGGCATTCCGCAAGAGATACCTTTGCCATGCTGCACAGATCAGGGATCTGTATGAAGCCTAAGGCGTTTGCCGTCGGTGTCCGGATTCAGCATCCGCAGAGCCTGGTTGACCGTGCGCTGTACGGAATTTCAGGCGGGAATTCTCTTCCTGCGGCATCCTATAAGCTGACCCATCGTCTGGAAGGCGGAAGAGGCGTCTATTCCTTCTGCATGTGTCCCGGCGGATATGTGGTCAATGCCTCCTCCGAGGAAGGAGGGCTTGCCGTAAACGGGATGAGCAATCACGACCGCGCCTCAAACAGCGCCAACAGCGCAATTGTGGTTACAGTATCTCCCGAAGAAATCGCTGCCTACGAAAACCACACGGGAGACATTCCCGCCCTGATCGGAATGGAATTCCAGAGACATCTGGAGCGGGCGGCATTTGAAGCGGGAAACGGTGCGATTCCCGTTCAGCGTTTCGGTGATTATGCACGGCGTTTTGGGGACTGCGCAAAGATCAGGCTTCCGGATTATGAGCCGAAGATTCTCGGAAGATGGACGCTGTCTCCCATCCGCCGGATCTTTCCGGAGTTTATCGCGTCAGGAATCGAAGAAGGGATTCTTGCGTGGGAGCGTCAGATCGAGGGCTTCTCAAGTGAGGATGCCCTTCTGTGTGCTGCGGAAAGCCGTACCTCTTCACCGGTCCGGATCCTGAGAGAGGCGGATTATCAGGCTCCCGGGCACCGAAACCTGTATCCGTGCGGAGAAGGAGCCGGCTATGCGGGAGGCATCACCAGCGCGGCGGTTGACGGTCTGAAGGTTGCCGAACAGATTCTTAAGACCTGTGTGCGTCCTTGAATAATAGAATTGAATCATGTAGAATATGGAAGAGAGTGCGCGCAGGTTATGCGTATGAATCTTCATGAAAACAGCACCGTAAAGATGAAGGACCTTCCGAAGCAGGAACGTCCTTATGAAAAATGTGCGCGATTCGGTCCGGAAACGCTTTCTGACGCAGAATTGCTTGCAGTGATCCTCAGATCCGGAGCAGAAGGCGTCAGTGTGCTCGAGATGAGCCGCTCCCTGATCCATTCATTGGGAAGCGGCGGAATCGCAATGCTTCCCGCACAGGGAATGGAGGATCTTCAGAAGATCCGTGGGATCGGCGCGGTAAAGGCGCTTCAGATCAGATGCCTCGCAGAGCTGTCAAGAAGAATTGCACAGGCAAAGATCGGTGCCGAGGATGAGCTGGTATACGATAATCCGGAAGTCATCGGTTCTTACTATATGGAAGAACTCAGACATGAAAGTCAGGAGATCGTGCTGATACTATGCCTGAGCAGCAAGGGGAGACTGCTTGGGAAAAAGATCATTTCCAGAGGAACCATTCATACGGCAATTCTCGATCCGGGTGAAGTGTTTAAGGAAGCGCTTGCAAGAAGAGCGGCATCGATCGTCCTTTTGCACAATCATCCCAGCGGAGATCCGACTCCGTCCGCGGAGGATATTGACATCACAAAGCGGATCGCGCAGGCCGGAAGGCTGATCGGAATTCCTCTGACGGATCATCTGGTCATCGGAGACCGTTCCTATGTCAGTCTGCGGCAGTCTCACATGATGGAAGCATAAGAATCGATTCCCGGCTTTGGCAAAATGGGCGCGAATCGCAGACGGGATCTTATCAGTAAGGGGTAACACAACATACATGTTTTTTTCGAATATTATCGGGGTTGACCTGGGAACAGATACCCTGAAGCTGCGTGACAGAAGCGGGGAGCAGTTCATGGAGAGCCGGAACATGATCGCGCGGCGCGGCAAAAAGACGCTTGCGATCGGCAACGATGCGTACATGATGTACGAAAAGAATCCGACCTCTGTCCAGGTCATTCGTCCCATGACCGGAGGTGTGATTGCATCCTCCGAAGATATGGAAAGTGTGCTGATATACACGCTTCGCAAATTTACCACTTTTTCCCAGAAGAGTGCGGGAATCTGCATCGCGGTGCCTTCCCAGGTAACCCCTGTGGAACAGCGCGCTTTTTATAATGTCTGTAATACGACGCTCAGTCCCGGCAGAGTCCATCTGGTCGATAAAGGAATTGCGGATGCCGTCTCGATCGGACTGCCGGTGCTTGGGCCGGAAGGCCATATGATTGTCAATATCGGTGCGGATACGACGGAGATCTCCGTGATTTCCGACGGGAAAGTGATTATTGGAAGAACCCTGAAAGAAGGAGGCTTTACGCTGGATGATGACATCGTGACCATGGTCCGGCGCAAGTTCAATATCAGCATCGGGCGCAGAACCGCGGAACAGCTGAAGAACAATCTTGCCTTTATGATCAACGGCCCCAGGCTGGAGCAGAAGGTTTTCGGGATTCACACTTTGTCCGGTCTCCCGAAATCGGATCTGATTCCCGCCCTTGCCGTTTCCGTGGCTGTCCTTGCCACGATCGACCGGATCGTGGATGAGGTCCGGCAGGTTGTCGACCGCACGCCGCCCATGCTCAGACAGGACATCTTCCGGGAAGGAATCTTCCTGACCGGCGGGGTATCGCTGATCCAGAATCTGCCAATGTATCTTCAGAAAGAAGTTTCGCTTCCTGTCTATCATATTCAGGATCCCAAAAACTCAACCATCCGCGGTCTGATCACGATGATCAATCAGAAAGAACTGCATACGCTGATGCGTTCACCCAGAAGATAACCGATGATAAGGGGATATCACTATGAACCAGAAAAGAAAACAGGGAAAAACAACTCTGATCATTCTCTCTTTGATCTGCATCGTGCTGATTGGCATCTCCATCATCGGCTCCAGTGTTACAAGCCCTGTTACAGGCTTTACCGGCATGATTATCACGCCGATCCAGAAGGGGATGAATCAGCTCGGCGCATTTCTGTCAGGGTTTTCCTCCAATATGACAGATGCGGCACAGCTTCGCGAGGAGAATACGCAGCTGCAGAATCAGGTGGATACCCTGAAGGCCGAAAACTCCAAGCTTGTCCTGAATAAGGAGGAGCTGAACCGTCTTCAGGAGCTGCTGGAATTAAAGGAACAATACTCAGACTATGATGCGATCGGCGCCCATGTCATCTCAAAAGGTTCCGGGAACTGGTTTACGACATTTACCATTGACAAGGGATCCAATGACGGCGTAAAGGTAGACTGCAATGTCATGGCCGGCGCTGGGTTGTGCGGAATTGTAACCGATGTGGGGCCGAACTGGGCGAGAGTGCGTTCCATTACCGATGATGATTCCAATGTTTCCGCAATGGTCTCTACGACAAGTGATACCTGTATCATAGCCGGCAATCTTCAGCTCCTGGACGAGGGCACGCTCTCTTTGGTTAAGCTGACCGATGACAACAATCATGTGCATGTCGGCGACAAGGTGGTGACCAGCAATATTTCCGAGAAGTATCTGCCGGGAATTCTGATCGGCTATATCTCGGAGCTGAACAATGACGCAAACAACCTGACCAAGTCCGGAACGCTGAACCCTGCTGTGGATTTCCATCATCTTCAGGAGGTTCTTGTCATCCGCACATTGAAGGAATATATCCCGAGTGAAGGTGCCATACCGGAATCTGCCCAGGCTTCCGGACAGGATACCACAACGCTCACAGCCCCCAGAGCAGAGGATGCAGCCAAAGCGGCTAAGGACGCCCAGGAGGCGGCTGAAGGCGGAGAGGCAGTTGCCGAAGGCGGAGAACAGGAGGCGGCTGAAGGCGGAGAGCAGGCCGCAGCCGAAGGTGGAGAACAGGAGGCGGCCGAAGGCGGGGAAGCAGTTGCTGAAGGCGATGGTCAGGCAACGCCCGAAGGAGGAGAGCAGTGAAACGTAAGCTTCTGATCGGACTTTTGTGTTTTCTTGCGCCTCTTTTGCAGACGACACTGATGTCCTATGTTGCGGTTGCATCGATCCGCCCCAATCTTCCGGTCATTCTGACAGCGTCCTTCGCACTGATGTGCGGCAGCCGGACCGGAATGATCATCGGGTTTTCAACCGGAATCCTGCTTGATCTGTTTGGAGGAGGGCTGCTTGGCTATTATGCGCTGATCTATACCTGGATCGGATATGTGGCCGGCTACAGCTATCGGATCTTTTATGATGACGATATCAAGACACCGCTCCTTCTGATCGGCATCTGTGACATCTGCTTCGGACTCTACCAATATGTCACTACCTTTATGATCCGCGGCCGTATTCATGTTTTCTTCTATCTGGGAAGAATCATCATACCGGAGATGATCTATACGGTTATATTTGCGGTTTTTCTGTATCAGCTGAATTATTATGTAAACAAGAAGACCATCCGGTCTTATTTCTGAGGTAAACCGATTGAAACAGTCTAAAAAAAGAAAATCTTCCGCAGATTCTCTCAGAGGCAGGGTGATCATCCTGATCCTCATCTTTTTGATGCTTTTTTTCCTGATTGTTTCGCGTCTTTTCACGCTGCAGATTCTCAATGGAGAGAGTTATGAGAATGATTTCACGCTCTCCATTGAAAAAAAGAAGGTACTGAAGTCTACCCGCGGCGAGATCTTTGACTGCAACGGCAATCTGCTTGCATACAATGAACTGATCTATGAGGTTACATTCGAAGATAAGGGAAGCTATGCGGACAATACCTCCCGCAATCTGAACCTGAATGGAATTCTGTACACGGCGATTAAGATTATCGAGTCTCACGGTGATACCACCTACAATAATTTCAAGGTAGCGTTAGGCGCGGACGGAAACTATGTCTATACCGTCAAAGGCTTTAATCTGTCCCGGTTTAAGGCAGACTTCTTCGGCTATCGGACGATTGACGAGATGACGCCGGATGAGGCAGACATTTCAGCGCCGGATCTGATCGCTTTGATGTGCTCGGACAAGTATTACGGAATCAATTCCGAGCGTTATTCCGACGAAGATCTGGCACGCTGGGATATGCCGCGGATCCTTCCTCCGGAGAAGGTGCTGCAGCTGTGTCAGTTCCGGTCAACCCTGCAGGCAAACGCCTACCAGCGGTACAATTCCATCACATTGGCCAGAGACGTAAAGGAGGAGACGGTTTCCCAGCTTCTTGAGAATACCGGTACCCTGCTCGGAATCAATGTTTCTGAGAATTATAAGAGAGTCTACAATGATGCTCTGTACTTTGCTCCGATCATCGGTTATACAGGACTGGTTTCCGCGGAAGAACTGAAGGAACTGAAAGAGCAGGACACAAGCTATGACTCCACCGACATTGTCGGTAAAGTCGGCCTTGAAAAAAAGATGGAGACGGATCTTCAGGGACGAAAGGGATCGGAAACGATCTATGTCGATAACCTCGGAAGAACGCTTCAGGTTTCTTCCAGGACAGAGCCGCAGGCAGGCAACTCCCTGTATCTGACCCTGGATTCCGATCTTCAGAAGGCCTGTTATCATATTCTGGAGGAATATATCGCCGGAATTCTCTGGGCGAATATCGTAGACACGGAGTCCGTCGATACAGAATGGATTCAGTCTGCGGATGATGTTGTCACCCCGGTTTACGATGTCTACTACTCCCTGTTTGAAAACAATGTTCTGAGCGTATCGCATCTGTCCGATCCTTCCGCCTCGACAAACGAGAAGAACGTCTATAACGCCTTCCTGAAAAAAGCGGAATCGATCTTTGCCGAAATCAGGGATCAGCTGACCAGGGATGACCCGACTCCTTATTCAGAGCTCTCGGATGAGATGAAGGTCTATCAGTCCTATATTGTCAACACGATGCTCCCAAGGGCAGGCATTCTCAACGAAGAAGCCATTGACAAGTCTGATCTGACCTATAAAGCCTGGGCGGAAGAGGAGACCATCAGCCTTCAGGAATTCCTGACTTACGCCATTTCCAGCAACTGGATTGATGTAAATGGAATCACGCAGAGCATGGACTACATGGATTCCACGGAAGTCTATAACGCGCTTGCAGATTACATTGCCGACTATCTGGGTTCGGATGAAGACTTCTGTAAGAGAGTGTTCCGCTATATGCTGATGGCGCATGAGCTGAATGGTTCTCAGGTCTGTCTGCTCCTGTTTGACCAGGGGGTTCTCGAGATGAATACCACCGACTATGACAGACTCTCCAACGGATCCCTCAGCGGCTATGACTTTATCCGGGATAAAATCTACAATCTCCAGATCACGCCCGCACAGCTGGCGCTGATGCCCTGCTCCGGCGCGGTTGTCGTTACGGATCCGGATGACGGAAGCGTGAAGGCCTGCGTCACCTACCCAAGTTATGACAGCAACCGGCTGGTCAATGACATGGACACCGATTATTACAATAAGCTTGTGACGGATCTGTCGAGTCCGTTCTACAGCCGTGCGACGCAGGAGCTGCTGGCTCCGGGTTCCACCTTCAAGCCGGTTGCGGCAACGGCAGGTGTCGCCGAAGGCGTCCTCGGCGTGTCGGAACAGCTCTACTGCACGGGAGAATTTGACGGCGTAGACCCACCGATCAAATGCTGGATCTCCCCCGGCGCGCATGGAACGGAAACCCTGGCAGACGGAATCAAGAATTCCTGCAACTTCTTCTTCAATACCATAGGCTGGCGTCTGGCTTCCACAGACGGGGAATACAATGACGATGCGGGCGTTGAAAAGCTGAAAAAATACGCCAGCATGTACGGCCTTGATTCCGGATCCGGTATCGAGGTTCCCGAGTCTTCCCCGCATATGCTGACCTATGACGCAGTTCGTGGAGCGATGGGACAGGCTGACAACGCATATACCGTCTCCCAGCTTTCCCGCTATGTCATGACCGTCGCCAATTCCGGACAGTGCTATGACCTGACCCTGGTCGATAAAATTACGGATTCCAATGGAAACACGGTGACGGATAAGGAGCCTGTGCTGCACAGCGAACTGAAGCTGTCCGGGGAGCTCTGGGATGCCATTCACACCGGTATGCGCCAGGTGGTGCTGAATCATTCCTCCTTTGAGGACTACAACACGGAAGGCGGTGTGGCTGTTTCCGGAAAAACCGGTACTGCCCAGGAGGTTACGACAAAGCCGAACCATGCTCTGTTTATCGGCTACGCCCCCTCCGAAGCGCCTGAGATGGCGCTCGCGTGCAGAATCGCGTACGGATACACATCAGCCAATACGGCTGCCCTCGCAAGAGACATTATCAACTATTATTTCAAGCAGAAGGACTCTTCCGAGCTGATGCCCGGACATGCGATCCAGGTTATCGCCGGAAATACCCAGACAGACTGATATGCAGAACTCATCCATCGAACTGAAAAGCTCTCAATATACCCTGACCCTTGTAATGGATCCTTCCGCAGAATATGATCAGATCCTGACAGATGTGACCCGGAAGTTTACATCCAGCGCCAGATTCTTTCAGGGCGCGCAGATGGCGTTGGAGTTCAGAGGAAAGCAGCTGACACAAAAGCAGCAGTCAGAAATCGCGGCGGCCATCACCAGCAGCTGTGGTCTGGATATTATCTGCATCCTCGAAAGAGAGGAGCAGGAGGAAGAAGCACAGTATAAGGCAATTACACTCTCGCTCAAGGAGCGTCCGATGCTGTCCGATTCCGAAAGCAGCAATGCCCGGGCCGGAGACTCATCAGAAGAGGAAGACCATCCGGCGGGCGGAATGAACCTGACCGCAGATCTTTGCAGAGGATCCGTACGGAATGGGCAGAAGGTCTTAAGTGACCGTTCTGTTCTCATTCTGGGAGATGTGGAACCGCTTGGAGAAGTGAGCTGCAGCGGAAGTATCTTTGTGGCGGGATGTGCTCTGGGAACCCTCAGGGCCGGTCTGAACGGGGATCCTCACAGCTTCGCGGCTGCGCTGGTCCTGAAGCCGCAGAGTCTGGAAGTATGCGGACACAAAGGCGTAGCGGGAATCCGCAAAAAAACAATGGACGACAGCTACAGCATCTATCCGCAGATAGCGGTTGTGGAAGAAGGACATCTGAAGCTCAGCACGATATCGGGCAAGATGTGGAACCGTTTTTTCGATAAAGCTTCTGTATCCGGGAAGCAATAACCATGCCAGCGGAGTTTTGAGCCCCGCATCCGGCTGTTACAGAGATTTCATTTTTGAGGTTGCATTATGTTTCGGCAGTATAAACTGAGAAATTACAGCTTTCCCCTGATTGCGGCTGTCATCGCGTTGTCTGTAATCGGCATCATGGTCATCGGCAGCGCGCAGCAGTCTTCCCAGACAAGGCAGACATTCGGTCTTATCATCGGCGTAACCGTCATGCTGGCAATGTCCGTCTTTGATTACACGATATTTGTGCGTATGCGCTGGATCCTGTTCCTGATCGGCTGCCTGCTTCTGGTCGCGGTTCTTCTGATTGGCGTCAATGTCGGCGGTGCGACCCGGTGGATCAATATCGGCGTTCAGTTCCAGCCCTCTGATCTGATGAAGATGGCCTTGATTGTATTCTTCGCCGGGTATTTTCAGCAGTACGATGCCCGTCTGAACACGCCGAAGGTGCTGCTCGGATCGATTCTGATTCTGAGTGTTCCCCTGTTTTTGATCTACAGAGAACCGGATCTGTCCACAACGATCGTCACAGCACTGATATTTTGTGCTATACTGTTTACAGCTGGTCTGAGCTGGAAGATTATACTTTCGATTCTGGCCGTAGCAGTTCCGGGAGCCGCAATCTTCCTCAGCATCGTTCTCAGCCCGGATCAGACTCTGATCGCAGACTATCAGAGAGACCGTATTCTTTCCTGGCTGCGTCCGATGGAGTATGCCGAGGAGGCTTATCAGCAGCAGAACTCGATTATTGCGATCGGTTCCGGGCAGCTCTACGGAAAGGGCCTGAATACAGACGCGATCAGTTCCGTCAAGAACGGAAACTTTATCTCGGAGCCGCAGACAGACTTTATCTTTGCGGTTGCAGGAGAGGAGCTTGGATTTGCCGGATGTGTGGCAATTATCACACTGGAATTGATCATTGCCATCCTCTGTGTCCGGATCGGCCTGCGTGCGAGAGAAAAGTCGGGTATGCTGATCTGCATGGGCGTCGGTTCTTTGATACTGTTTCAAAGTTCCCTGAATATCGGTGTTACGACCGGTCTGATGCCCAATACAGGTATTACCCTTCCATTTGTCAGCTATGGAGTTACCTCCCTTGTGACATTTTGTATGGAGATCGGACTGGTGCTGAATGTCGGACTTCAGCCCAGGCGTGAAATGGTTGAATCCGATCCGGAGAAGAGAAGATTCCGTCCGACATATATGGCTTCTGTGTAACTGGAAACGGGAAATCGGGATAGAAGGAGGCGCAGTAAAAAATGAATATCGGTTTTATTGCGCATGACGCAAAGAAGAAGCTGATGCAGAACTGCTGCATTGCATACAGACAGATTCTGTCCCGGCATGATCTCTATGCGACAGGAACGACGGGAAGGCTGATTCAGGAAGCTTCAGGGCTTTCCGTACACAAATTTCTCGAAGGCCATGTAGGCGGAGAGCAGCAGATGAGTACGATGGTCGAGCAGAATCAGCTGGACCTTGTTCTGTTCTTCCGGGACCCGGAGAGTACGGCCTCAACAAAGAATGAGCTGACAGATCTGGGCAAGGTGATCCGTATGTGCGATCTGCATAATGTCCCTCTCGCCACGAATATTGCCACTGCAGAGATCCTTCTGAAGTCTCTGGAGCGCGGAGATCTTGACTGGCGGGAGATGTATCACTGAAACAAGTATGAGAACCGATAAGATAGAAAAACCTGACTATTATACCCAGCGCGAGTGGAATCGTATCCGCGCCAGAGAAAAGGCACAGGCCCGCGCTACGAGGAATCTTGTATTCGCCGCTCTTCTGATGCTGGCTGTCGCTGCCGCACTGTTCTACGGAGTATGGTATTTCGTATTCCGCTCACATGATACGGGGCTCAGAATGCAGTATGACATGGAAAGTGCAGTTTTCGGCATTCACAGTGGTGGAGATATGATGGTCAAGACGACACCGTTTGCGGACGGTCTTTGCGTGACAGAGACAGATGTCGATGCGGACGCGATTTTTATCAGCGCTGCTGAGGCTGCTCTGTTTAATCTCACCACGCAGGAGGTCACTTACGCAAAGAACATTTTCGAACAAAGATCTCCGGCTTCCCTGACCAAGATCATGACTGCTCTGGTGGCACTCAGGTAT
>Ga0256870_1000569_pt1 | contig 14034 bp, 10 predicted proteins | sample RumenRJG_06RNA_FD_186079 | JGI IMG/M metagenome (GOLD analysis project Ga0256870, IMG submission 186079) | Metatranscriptome of bovine rumen microbial communities from Lethbridge, Alberta, Canada - Rumen RJG_06 (Metagenome Metatranscriptome) | ecosystem: Host-associated > Mammals > Digestive...
AAGAAGCTCAATTGTTCCCAAAATCTGGGCAAAAACACCTCCACGGTCAATGTCCGCAACCAAAATCACGGGACTGTCCGCCATTTTTGCCATGCCCATGTTCACGATGTCGTTTTCTTTGAGATTAATTTCGGCCGGGCTTCCAGCCCCTTCAATCACGATAATCTGATGCTCACTCGCAAGCTGATTATATGCTTTCATGATGTGAGGCACGAGATTTTTTTTGTATGCAAAATAATCTTTTGCCCCCATGTCGCCCAAAACTTCACCGTTCACGATAACCTGGCTTCCCGTGTCGCTGTTAGGTTTGAGCAGAATCGGGTTCATGAGCACGCTCGGCTCTACCCCGGCAGCTTCCGCCTGCATCACCTGAGCGCGCCCCATTTCAAGTCCTTCATTCGTGACAAAAGAATTAAGGGCCATGTTCTGAGATTTGAAGGGTGCGACAGAAAATCCGTCCTGCTTGAAAATTCGGCACAACCCCGCCACCAGGAAAGATTTTCCTGCGCTGGACATTGTGCCCTGCACCATGATTGGTAAGGAGCAATGGCGCAGCTGGCAAAAGTCGTGAGACGATTTTTGAGCGACTCTCGGTGAAGGCTGTGTCTGAACCGTGCCTGAGCCGCACTCTTTTGGGGGCGTTACGGGGTCTCCCCGTAGAGGGGGTAGCGGAAAAGCTTTGCTTTGGAGCGAGGGGGAGACTTCCCCCTTTCTACAAAATTGCTTTACCAGACCAGCGTAAAATGTTTCGGCGTAATCCTGCTCCGAAAGATTGTAGAGCGCGCAAATCTGATTTTTACACTTGTCTTCGTTCTGGGAAAGCTCGGTGATTTCTTCAGGCCCGATGCACAGAACACGATGAGAAATTTTAAGCGCAAGATCAACTTCGTGCATGGAAGCAATTATCGTCACACCCTGTACGCTCAGTTTTTGGAGGATTTTGAGAAGTTCAAGCCGCCATTTTATATCCAGATAGCTTGTCGGTTCATCCAAAACCAAAACCTTTGGGTTCTGGCATAAGGCACGCGCAAACATTATCCGCTGTTTTTGGCCGTCACTAACCTTCATAAAGTCTTTGTGAGCATAATCCTGCGCCTGAACAAGCGAAATCGCCTCATCAATCTTTTTTTCATCTTCATCTTTAAGAACTGCGAATCGACCTGTGAACGGATAACGGCCGGAACTGACCACATCACGGCAAGTCATCAACTCCGGCTTTATTGGAACTGTGAGCAGAGCCGAAACCTGCCTGGACAATTTTTTGAGAGAATAATCAGTTAAATTCTTTCCATCAAGAAAAACGGCCCCTTCGACAGGAGAAAGCTCTTTAATCAAAGTTTTAATAAGCGTGGACTTACCAGAACCGTTCGGCCCGATGAGCGTAAGAATCTCGCCCTTCTCGACTTGAAGAGAAAATTGTTTTTGAAGAGGCGTTTTGTCATAACCAACGGAGAGATTCTTAAATTCCAGCATTTAAAAAATCAGTTACTTTTGATAAAACCTACCGCGTGCTTTTGTCATACGGAATTCCCTCTGCTTTTGGAGCGCGGGATTTTTTGGATGTGAACGCAAGCACTACAAGCGAAATAATATACGGAAGCATTTTATACATATCGCCCGGAACAAGATGCGTGAGCACGTCGAAAGCAGAATATGTGTCGGCCACCGCACGGAATGCACCAAAAAGAACGGCGCTGGCAGCAATTCGGAGTGGATTCCACTGACCAAAAATCATGACGGCAAGGGCCAAAAATCCTGCACCAGCGACTCCGTACATAAAATCCCACTGGGAATTTGCAGCCGTGATATAAATTACGCCACCAATTCCACCACAAAATCCTGAAAGCAGAACGCCTGCATACCGCATTTTGTAAACATTGATTCCTGCACTGTCGGCCGCCTGCGGGAATTCGCCACAAGCCATGAGTCTGAGTCCGAATCTTGTTTTGAAAAGAATTATGTAAGCAGCGATAATCAGAAAAATCGTGAGAATCATGTAGATGTTGAATTCAGAGCCGAACGCTTTAATCAAAAAAACTTTGCGAGTCTGGATATAGTCAATGATTGCAGAAGGATTCTGACCTGCCGACTGTGCGTTATTGTACGCCTTTACGATAACGACTGCCGCAGCCGTTGCAAGCATGTTCATGGCCGTACCGACCAAAGTCTGGTCTGCCTTAAAATTAATGGCCGCAACTGCAAGCAAAAGCGAATACAACATTCCAAAAATAACGCTCACAAGTAAAGTCAGAAAAACAATCACAAAACCAGGAAGATTTGGAGAAAGAGCATGAAGCACGAAAGCACCGCCCAAAGCTCCCATAACCATTACACCCTCAAGACCGAGGTTGATGGTACCGCTTCGTTCACAGAACATTCCGCCAAAAGCGACAAAAATCAGGACAGAAGCATAAATCAACGTGTACTGAACTAACAGCATTTTCGTTTCTCCCCTATGAGTTTAGAAATCAAAGTTTTTAAAAGGAACATGAATGCACATGAATAAATGATTATCGAAGAAATCAAGTCGGCAATCTGAGGGTTAAAATATTTGGTATCGATAAAACTGCCGCCCTGAGTGATATGCTGAATGAAAAATCCTGCAAAAATTACGCCGATTGGATTGAGCCCGCCAAGGAAAGCAACCGCGATACCGTTAAAGCCCATTCCCGGAACAACAGAAGCTGTCTTCCACGGCTGAATATCGGTAAGGTAATACAATGCGGCCGCAAGCCCTGCAATCGCACCGGAAAGAGCCATTGTGAGTACGATGTTCTTTTTATCCTTCATGCCGGCATATTTTGCGGCGTGTTTGTTGAGACCCGTCGCACGAAGCTCATATCCGATTGTAGTTTTTGACAGAACAATATGAATTACAACCGCAACGATAATTGTAACTGGAATTGCGATTGAAACATAAGGATTGTCATGAAAAATTGAACCAAGCCCTAAAGTAGGAATCATTGACTGAGGAGAACGCTCAGCAATTGAATAAGTCTCCGAACGTGAAATATTCATTGTGATTTCGTTCTGAAGAAGCACATTTACCAGATAAAGAGAAATCCAGTTGAGCATAATTCCGGCAATTACTTCGTTCACATTGCAAAAAGCTTTTAAAAGACCTGCGATGCAAGCCCATAATGCAGCACTGAGCATGGCAAGAAGAATGCAAACAAACCACGGAAGATGAAATGCGAGGGCTGCCCACAAGGAAATGCCGATTCCGATACAATACTGACCTGCAATACCTATATTAAAAAGACCAGATTTGTAAGCGAAAAGAACACCGATTCCACACAAAATCAGGGGAACTGATTTTACCAGAGTTTGACCGAAGTAGTAAAGTTGCTTGCCTCCGTTTCTATAATATAGAAAGTTTTTGAGAATTACGCTAATTGCTTTGGGAGCGTGCTCAGCGTTGATAATCAAAAGAATTATGAACCCGACGATGATTCCAATTATTGAACATAAGACGGCCGCCATAATTGAACGGAATGCCTCACTTACGAAGATTTTTTTTAGTCTCATTGTGCAATCTCCTGATTTTGTTTCTGACGTTTTGCACCTGCCATATACAAACCAAGCTCTTCTGGTGCAGTTGTTTTTGGATCAAGCTCACCTACGATTTCACCCTCGTACATTACAAGAATGCGGTCACTGAGGTTCAAAACTTCTTCAAGCTCATATGAAACAAGCAGGACGGCCTTTCCAGCATCACGGTCAGCAATAATTGCTTTGTGAAGATACTCAATTGCGCCCACGTCAAGGCCACGGGTAGGCTGAACTGCAATCAAAAGTTTGTGATCCTTTGAAAGCTCGCGAGCTACGATTGCCTTCTGCTGATTACCGCCGGACATAGAGCGAGCGATTGTTTTGTTGCCCTGCCCGCTTCTTACGTCAAAAGCATCAATCAATTTTTGAGAATATTCTGAAACGGCTTTATTTTTGATGAATGTAAAATGCTGGAATTCCTGTGACCAGTAACGCTGCAGGACCATGTTCTGTTCTAGAGTGTAATCAAGAACAAGACCGTGCTTGTGGCGATCTTCCGGAACATGGCTTAAGCCCGCAATGCTTTTATCGCGGATTGATTTTTTGGTTATATCCGTGCCATCAAGCAGGATTTTTGTGTTGTGATTTTGAACGATTTTTTCAAGACCTGTCAGCCCCTGAATGAATTCTGACTGACCGTTACCGTCGATTCCGGCGATACAGACGATTTCTCCGGCATGAACCTGAAGACTTACGTCGTTTACAGCAAGCATTTTGTGGAGTTTGCTTTCTACACAAAGATGCTGTACGTCAAGAATAACTTTGCCAGGCACCGAAGGCTTTTTCTGAACGGTGAACTGAACGTCACGACCAACCATCATCCGGCTGAGCTCTTCTTTATTTGTCTCTGAAATGTTTACCGTACCGATATAGCGACCTTTGCACAAAACTGAGCAGCGATCGGCAACTTCCATAATTTCATTAAGCTTGTGAGTGATAAAAAGAATTGATTTGCCCTCTTTGGCAAGAAGCTTCATGACATTCATCAATTCTTTAATTTCCTGTGGTGTAAGAACAGCCGTCGGCTCATCAAAAATAAGGATGTCATTGTTGCGATAAAGCATTTTGAGGATTTCGACACGCTGCTGCATTCCCACTGTGATATCCTCGATTTTGGCATCAGGGTCAATCTGAAGACCATAATTATTACTGAGAGAAACGACTCTCTTGCGGGCGCTTTCACGATCAACCAGACCATGCTTCATTGTTTCGCAGCCAAGAATAATATTATCAAGGACTGTAAACACTTCAACAAGCTTGAAGTGCTGGTGCACCATGCCGATATGAAGGGCGGTAGCATCATTTGGATTTCTGATTTGAACTTTCTGTCCATTCTTGCGGATTTCGCCCTCTTCCGGCTGATAAAGACCAAAAAGAACGCTCATTAAGGTTGACTTGCCCGCGCCATTTTCGCCAAGCAGGGCATGAATCTCACCTTTCTTTAACTGCAAAGTTATATCATCATTCGCAACGATTCCCGGGAACCGCTTGGTGATATGCAGCATCTCAATAATGTATTCATCGCTCATATAAAAATCCTATCATTTCATTATAACCGAAATTTAAAAGAAAAGAAGCCTGTAAAATTATTAATTCGCAAAAATTATTTTAATGTACGCGGAAATAAAAAAGCGTGAACCCTAAAAAGATTCACGCCATGTTAATAAAATCAGAAATTAAAAAGCGATTTATTTGATGTTCTGATATGTGTTTACCTTAATAGAAACAGCAGGAAGAGCATCGATTGAATCTGAAATTTTGATAGATTTTGAATAAACTTCTGTAACGAGCTTCTGATAATCAGAAACTGTGAAATTCTTCATTGACCATGTGTTAACTGGGAGACCAACATAGTTTGCAGAAAGATCTGAACCAGAAACGAGTCCGAGAGAAGAAACCTGGCCTGCATAAGTATCCCAGCTGTTGTTCTGAATTGCTGTAAGGACAGCGTTTACAGTAGCACCCAAGCCCTTCATTGCAGAAGTAACGTGCATTCCCTCGCCGTAGCTGTTAATCTGAGCAGTCTGATCGACATCAACACCAATTACCTTGCCGTTAACTTTTGCAGCAGCCTCACAAGCTGAAGTCCAGATACCGCCACCACAAGCGAAAACAACCTCTACACCACGATTTTTATACCAGCCGTCCATTGTAGCTGTGATTGTCTGATCACCGTAGAACTGACCGCCGTAAACATACTCAACTGTAACATCGTTAGCAACACCAAGCTCTTCTGCAGCTTTGTTTGCGCCCTGAACGAAACCGAATCCAAAGCGAATTACAGCAGGAACAGCCATGCCGCCCAAGAAACCGAGATGGCGATAACCTTCTTTTACAGCTGCGTAACCAGCAAAGAATCCAGGAATTTCCTCGGCATAAACCGCACAGAAAACGTTTGAAGGAACTTCGCTTCCACCCAAATCACCTTTGCTGATGTCAAGGCCGATGAATTTTGCATCAGAATAATCTTTTGCAACTTTTGTAATTGCCTCTCCAAACAAGAAGCCTGGAAGAACGATTACATTGTATCCGTCCTGATAAGCGGCATCAATTGAAGCGATTCGGTCAGCTGTTGAGTCGCCAGCCGGTTTGTAATACTGGAAATCAAGCTTGGCAGAATCAGCATAATCCTTACATGCCTGATAAGTTGTCTGGTTGAAAGACTGGTCAGTAATATCACCAGAGTCTGTAACCATTGCGATGCGGAGAGTTGTTTTGCTTGCTGCTTTTTTGTTGCATCCAAAGAAACAGAGTGAAACTGCCATCATCGCGAAAAGCATAATCTTTTTCATTTTTTCCTCCAAGAAATGATTATGAAATTTTCAGTAAATAATTATACCGAATACAAACCAGTGTGTCATTACAAAGAATATTATCGCTCACCCTTCCTTCGGCGTATAATCATAAAAATTACGATAGGGGCACCAAAGAATGATGTGACTGTGCTTATGCTCAGTTCAAGCGGCGAGAATAAACTTCGCGCAATCAAATCACAGAAGATGCAGAAAACGGCCCCGCCCAAAAAAGAAGCCGGAATAACGACAAGAGGTTTTGCGGTGCGTAAAAGCTGCTTGACCAAGAACGGAACCGCAATTCCCACGAACGAAACAGGGCCTGCAAACGCCGTGACCGTAGCAGAAAGCACGCTAGAAAGAAGAATTAGGACCGGACGGAAAATTTTTGTGTTCACGCCCATCGTGCGCGCATAAGTTTCGCCCATGAGATATGCGCCGATTGGCTTTGCGAGCAAGAAAACACAGATGAGAGCTGCCAAAATGATTGAGATGCAAACAACACAGTCTGCCATATCAAAACCCGAAAAACTACCCTTTGACCAGCCGTGCAAGTTTGCGATGTCAGAATCTTCGGCAAACGCAATGAAAAAGTCGGTGATTGCAGAAGTAACATAGCCAATCATGATTCCAGAAACCAGAAGCGAGCCAATGTGATTGACTTTGCGAGAAACAAGCAGGATAAATGATGTTGAAAGAAGCGCACCCAAAAAAGCCGAACCGACAAGCCCTAAAGACGAGACCGCAATGCTTTTTTTAAGGAAGAAAATCATGCTGGCCGCAACACACATTTTTGCTCCCGAAGAAATACCAAGCACGAAAGGCCCTGCGATTGGGTTCTGAAAGTAAGTCTGTAGCAAAAATCCAGAAAGCGAGAGTGCCCCGCCCAAAACTCCAGCCATAATCAGTCGCGGAAGACGTATTTTTGTGATGATGCTGATTTCCTGCACGGAGAACGCACCGCCCTCTCCGCCGAAAAGAATCCCGAAAATGCGGGCGGGCGGGATGGAGATTGTTCCCGTGCACAAAGAAAGGATGCTTGCGAAAGCAAGGAGAATCAAGAAAAGGGAGAATATTAAGAGATAGCGAGATTTGCTAGAATAGATTGATATCATCCAATGTATTATATAAAATCCCCATTTGAAATCAAGCAAAGCAGCAGCAATCTCTCATTGATTCTTGAGCGAAAATCAAAAAAATGTATTTTTACCCCTGGAACTGGTCTACCTGACGACCGATTTCCACGATGGAATTTTCCATGAGGGTAGAGATTTCTGAAAGTGCTTCGCCTGTGCGGGCAATTTTTGACGCGCTTTCTTTCATTTCGTCCATGCCCTGCATCATTACGCGGGTCTCTTCCTGCAAGTTGCCAACTTCGGACATGATTACACGGCTGTCGGCGTTCATTTCCTGTGAGGCTTTTTGAACTTGAGTCGTGCTGTCGTTCATTCCGTGGAGTGCCTCCGTGATTTGTGTCGAACCTTCTTGCTGTTCCGCCATCGCCGCTTTTATCTGCTGAACAAGATTGTCTGTCTCATGGATTTCGCTTGCAAGGTGTGCATACCCCTGAACACCACGCTGAGTTGCCTCAACAACAGTGCCGATTGTAGACTGAATACTGTTGAGCTGATCGCCGATTGTCTTTGACTGTGTTGAAGAAGTCTCCGAGAGCTTTCGGATTTCGTCCGCTACGACCGCAAAGCCTTTGCCTGCCTCACCCGCATGAGCCGCCTCAATCGCCGCATTCATTGCGAGAAGGTTTGTCTGTTCTGCGATTGATGCGATGACAGTGTTTGCCTCGTTCAAAAGTTTCGACTGATTTTCAATTTCACTAATCTGATTCTGCAATTCTTCCTGAGTTTTTGCACCACTCTCAGCATCTGCCTCAAGCTTGCCGAATGAAATTGCCATCTTATCGACGTTTCGGTTTACTTCGCCGATATTTCCAATCATCTGCTCGACCGCGCTGGAAGCCCCCTGCACAGATTTTGCCTGTTCACCGACAAGTTTTTCAAGTGAAGAAATTCCTGCAAGAATCTTGTTGATGCTGCCAGCCGTCTGTTCAACGCTTTGATTCTGAGTGCGGAGATTTTCACTCATTTTACCCGTATTGTCTGAAATCAGAGCAATTGCCTGTGCGGTTTCTTGTGTGCCATTCTTAAGACTTTCACCAGCCTGACCAAGCGAGATTCGTGACTGCTTCATACTTTCGATAATTCCCTGCAAACGCTGTGAGAAAGTGTTGAATCCTTCGGAAAGCATCGAAGCCTCTTTTGTGAAAAAGTCAGGATATTTCTTTGAGAAGTCTCCATGTGCAATCAAGTCACATCCAGAAGAAATGACTTTGAAACAATTTGAAACTCTCTTGGAAAGAATGATATCTCCCACAATCATGAAAACAATAATAATCAGAAGTGCCGCAAGCAGGCTGAGGATTTGGGCAACTGACTCACCTGAGAAATCAGAAACAGGACCTTCAGCTACAATGAACCAATCTGTATTTTCGATTGGATGTACGCCGTAAAAAGAAGATCCCTCAATGAAAGATTTTGCACTTCCGTCAAGATATGAAGATTTTGAATATGATTTGAAAACTGCTGTATCAAAGTAGTTTTTTTTCATAATTGCGCTTGAATCGCTATTTGTAAGGAAAAGCCCCTCTTTTGTTACAATATTGATTTTGCTGTTTTCAGAAAGACGGATACTTTTTACAGCCTGTGAAAGTCCGTCAAGAACAATGTCGAATGCTGAAACACCAATTAAACGCCCGCTGTCATCAAGAACACGATAGCTGATTGTAACGATGAGTTTGCCTGTATTTACATCGTTAAAAGGTTCAGTGTAACAAATTTTATTCTGATTATTTACGGCATTTTTGTGCCAAAGACGAGACTGCATGTCAAAGTCAGAAGGTGCTTCCCAACCTGAGTGAGAAATCAAAGTGCCCCCATCCCAAATCTGCTCTGCAGTGGCATAATACAGAAGATAATCGCTTGAAAGCCCTTTGCCCATGTTCGTGATGACTCTTTTCATGGTGTCACGATCACCGTCAAGGGCCGTGATTACATTTGACAAGTCAACAACCATATTATCATATTCACCAAGAATCCCGGAAACCTCTTTGTTCAATGTTTCCATTGTCTGGCCAACAGAATTAATGCAAGACTGTTTGATTCCATGCAACATGACAACCATATACGAAACACACAAAAAAACTGTTACGAACAGCATTGAACCAATAGAACCGACCAAAACTTCTGCCATAAGTGACATGTGTCTTTTGTTTTTCATAAGACCTTCCTTAGCACATTTAAAAAGTAATCAATATTATTTTAAGGCATTTTTACAAATTTATCCAGCACTTTTTAATTATTTTACTCCACCCGTTCCAAAAAAATCATTTTTTCCGTATTGCCTGTGACAATTTTTCGTAAATCAAGAATCATATCGCCGATTCTATCGGTTGCCTGATAAAGATATTTTCCTGTCATCCATATTTCGCCAGCCTGAACTGCCTTGAACTCGGCGAAGAGAGGGCTTTTTGAAAGAAGATCAGCTTTGCTGTGAAGGGTGTTGTCAATCGAAGAATTGTAAATCAGGATGTCGGAAGATGCGCATTGGGCATAGAACTGCTCCATTGATATTGTGACTGAGGGCGAAGAACTTTTTCGGGTATTTTTGAAAGCATATTCTCCGCCTGCCATTTCAATCATCTTTACGATGTAATCTTCGCTTCCACGAATTACGACCATGCCGTTGCTAGTTATATAGAAGAAACTTACAGATTTTGGGATGGTATTTTGAGATGTAACATTCGTTTCGATTCTTGTGAGTTGCTCCTGAAAGAAATCTTCGGCTACCTCTTGCTTTTTGCACATGAGCCCGTAGAGCTTAATCCATTCCATGCGGCCGAGCGGATTTTCTTCGTAGCTGGATTTGTCCACAAAAACTGGGATTCCAAGTGACTCCAGTTTTTCTTTGATTTGAGGAGTATGATAAATCATCGTGGATTCAATTGCAAGCGAGCATTTTTCTTTCAACAAAAGCTCAAAATCGGGCGCGTTATATTTCCCAGCATAAAGGATTTTAGACTCTTCCATCGCGCGAATGGCTTCGGGAACATACCAGTCCTTTTTTTGCACTGCTGAAAATTTTATTGGATCAAGCGAGCCGAGCCGGTTCCACAAAGCCATTGCAGAAGAGGCACAAAGATAGACATTTGTAACAGGAGTGCGGATTACGGCAACTTTTGAAGGAAGATTTTGAGGAACTGTACAATCTTTTGGAAGAAGAAGATAGCGGTCGGTGCCAGAAATTGTAATCATATATATAGAAGATTTTTGATTAATTTCGGCAGATTTCTCCGGATCGACAAAAGCCGTTTTGATATTTGGCTCAGATTCTGTAACCGAAGAATCAAAAACTGAGTGATATTCATCGATTTTAAATTCTTTGGCATATTTGAGCGGAAGAGAGCTTTTAAACAAATAACCTTCAAGCTCAAGCGGTGAATCACTTTTGGAAAGTGGCTTTGCACATGAGATAAAAATCAATGGAATCAAAAAGAATGCCAAACAGGTGTTTTTCATAAATACTCCTAACCCCTGTTTTAACTATACAGGTATAGTGCTAAACTGTCAAGTATTTTTACCACTTTTCAGCGGCCAATTTCTGCACGAATTCGCGGTTGAGCATTTCGCTGACTGTGCTGCGGGTGAGAAGGGTTTCTTTTGAGCAGACGAGACCGTAGCGGATGCAGTTTCTGACAGGTTCCTTTTCCAGAAATCCCATCAAAAATCCTGAGGCAAAGGCATCGCCGGCTCCGATTGTGTCCACCACTTGAACCTGCATGTAAGGAGGCTCAATATAAGTGTCCTCACCAACAGCGACCAAAACGCCTTTTTCACCGAAAGTTACGATGAAATCTCTGTATCCGAGGGCGCGGAATTTTTGAACGGTGGAAATATCCATGAGCGGCTCTTCGCCCAAAATTGCTTCCGCCTCAAACTCGTTGCAGGCAAAAAGATCAATCAAGCTTACATAAGGCAGGGTTTTGCGCGCCAAGTCAGGAGATGTCGCGTTCTGGAAAATAAATAATGACGGATGAGATTTTTTGTATTTGTAGATTTTTTCGAAAGTTTCTAAAGAAAGATTTGAATCAAGGGCAAGGCTTTCAATATTCTCGCTCTCAATGAAAGAAGTAATGTCGCTTTCAAAATCAATATGACGCAAAATTCGTGTTGAATAAATGCAAGATGCCCTGCTTCCAGCACTTGCCATTACAGAAAAAAGCGATGTGCTTTCACCAGGAATTTTTCGCAGGAGCGTGGTATTTACGCCTTCGGAAAGCATTCCATGACGCAGAAAATCACCGAAAATGTCATCGCCGACAACAGAATAAATGTATGAATCAAGGCCAAGATGACATAAATTCATCGCCATTCCGCGACCAACGCCGCCCGGAACCAAATCAACAGTTCCGTCACGGTAAGCCTCGCTGGTATCTTCTTCCATGCTGTATGCTTTTATGTCAACGGAGACATTTCCAATGCACAAAATTTTCTGTTTTTTTGTTTCGCTCATTGACTAAATTTAAATGTCGAATCGTTGTCTGTCAAGATTAAAATTTCTTGCTAAAATTTCTTTCGGGTCTTTTTGGCTGATTTTGAATCGAAGTGGAGCCAATAATTGATTTCGTGGGCTTTGCTCATGGCAACAGTGTCTGCAGTGACAGGAACTTTTTTGTCGAACGCAAAAACCGGGATTTTGAATGTGGAATTTCCGCCCTTCTCCAGAATTTTTATGTCTGCGTCGTAGCGTTCGTGATTCACTTTCATGTAGTCAAAATTCGGACTTGACCACTCGATGATTGCAAAGGCTTTTCCGCCGTCCACGATTACTTTTACAGGGGATGTGATTTTTGCACGCCCGCTGCCACCAGTAAGTGAAGCATTGACAAAATATCTTCCGTCTTTGAGGCTGACATTTTCCTGTTTTTTGGGATAAATCAAAAGACTTTCTTCCGGCAGGCTTCCTGCATCAAAAAGAATGTCACGGTTGTACCATTTTTCCTTTCTTTTGCTGAATGCGGCACATTTAATAGAAGAATTTAACGCAGAAACTGGAATTTCAAAAAGAACCGCACCATTTTCGTCCTGACTTGCAGGAATTTCCCCGTTTCCATTTGACCCGCTTGCTTCTTCGGCAGTTCCGAGGAAGAGTTTTGAATAGCTTTTCCCGCCCATTGTAAGCTTTGCGGTCATGTCTCCGTCTTTTACAGTGAGAATTGCCTTCGCGATTCTGAACATTGAGGAACTCGACTCGACTTCAACTTCATAGCCGCCCTCAAGAATTTCTGAGGCAGACAGAGGAATCATGTCTTCTGTTCCGACTTTTTGAGGCGGAAGACTTTCTGACAGGGATGCTACCTGAGAGAAAACGAAAAACGGAAAATTGAAAATGGAAAGCTGTAAGATTATCGCAAGGAAGATAGATTTTCGCATGGGGAATGTCCTTAAAAAAATAACCACAGATTACACAGATTACACCGATTATAAATTCCGTATTACGAAAATCTCGACTTTTATACGACAATTTTTCGTAAATGAACTATTTAATCTGTGACATCTGTGTAATCTGTGGTTTCAAAACTTTATTTGTTAATTGAAGCCTTTACGTGGTCAACATAAATCTGCTGGATTGTTGCGTCCTGACCAAGACCTTCAAGAACGCACTCGACTTCGAAGCCGGCTTTCTGGAAGATTGACTTCCATGAATCGTCTTCATCGCCAGCCATGTCGTTGTTTGCATGATCACCTGCCACAACCATGAGCGGATTGAGGACGACTTTTTTGTATGAGCCTTTTGCCTGAATTGCTGCGAGCAAGTCTTCTACACTTGGTTTAGCCTCAACTGTGCCGACATAGTAGTTAGCATAGCCTTTTGAAGCCAGAACTTCCTGCATTTTTGCATAAACGCCGTTTGAAGCAGCCTCTGTTCCGTGTCCCATGAAACAGATTGCTGTTGTGCCGTCGTCGAATTTCTTTGATTTTGCTGTGATTGCGTCTGCTACGCGAGAAAAATCCTCGTCTGTTGTGAGAAGCGGTGTTGAGAGAACAACCTTGCTGAATTTGCTCTCGTATTTAGCAAGAATTTTCTGCAAGTCTGTGTACTCAAAGCCGTTCATAAGGTGAGTTGGCTGAACGACCAATGTTTTTACGCCCTCGTTTGCGGCGCGAGTCAAAGCCTCGTCAACATTATCAACTGTGATATTGTCGCGCTCTTTGAGGATTTTAATGATTGTGTCTGCTGTGAAAGCGCGGGCAACCTTGTAATCTGGGAAAGCTTTTGCGATTGCGCCTTCGATTCCACCGATTGTAAGCTCGCGTGAATTGTTGTAGCTTGTTCCGAAAGATACGACCAGAATCTCTTTTTCGTTAGAAGCGGCTACTTTTGTGCTGCCACATGATGTGAAAACTGATGAAAAAAGAACGCTTGCACTCAAAGCGGCGAGTGCGACCAATTTTGAACATTTGTTCATTTGAAAAACTCCTTTGAATCGAAGAAAATTTTTATAAATCTTAGGCTGGTGTCTGGCTCAGAAAGAAAATCTTTCAACACAGTAGCGGCACTGCCTGGGATTTGCACCCAGTTCCCAGTTAGGCCCGCCCCCAACTGTTGCTGTTATGCG
>Ga0256870_1000576_pt1 | contig 14002 bp, 10 predicted proteins | sample RumenRJG_06RNA_FD_186079 | JGI IMG/M metagenome (GOLD analysis project Ga0256870, IMG submission 186079) | Metatranscriptome of bovine rumen microbial communities from Lethbridge, Alberta, Canada - Rumen RJG_06 (Metagenome Metatranscriptome) | ecosystem: Host-associated > Mammals > Digestive...
CTATTCCAGTGCATTTGATATTACTTCCATAAAATCTTCCTTATAAATCCTCCCTATATTTAATATAAGATTTTTGCCTATAATAGCCTTGTCTCCGGTAAATGACGAAATATATTTTATATTAACAATACATGATTTGGATATCCGAATAAAGTACTCCGGCAGCCTATCTACTTGTTCAAATATCTTGCCGACAAATAGATTTTCTTTTCCTTCATTATCATGAATTGACAGATATCTTCCTTTGCTTTCTATATATAAAATCTTATTACAAGGTATCTTGCACATTTTACCATCATTCTTATACATAAAATACCGCTCGTTGTATATATCTATTCCCAAAGTCGTAAATTAGTTACTCAAAACGTTTATTAACTCGTTTTCATCTCTTCATAATGGGCGTAAAGCCTTGAAAATACTGAAGTTTTGGTACGTTTTGTATTGATTTTTATTTGAGTATATATTATAATAAATATATACTCAAATAGAGAGCGTGCCATATGCCAGCAAAACCATCGGGAGAGATCAAAACAAAAATCGGCTATCCGAAATAAGTGGTTGAAAACACGACTTTTTGAAGATGATCACTGTACCGTTTGGTCGCAATAAGTGGTTGAAAGATATAATGCTTGAAAGGCGTGTTTTCTCAATAAGTGGTTGAAAACGATTGTAATGAAAAGCAGACGCAGGGCTGATTACCTACATCTGCTTTTTTGTTGCTCTGGTTGAAAATCAATCTTCTGTGTCTGGGAACGGCTCGTAGTCGTCATCTTCCTCGTCGTCCAGATCTTCCAATTCCTTTGTGCTGTCAAAGTGGAAAACAGGTTTGTCCTCGGGAATGACAGGGCCGACTTCAACAAGCCCGCTTTCAAGCATAGCCCGTAGATTAGTAGTCCGGTACAGCGTCCTTGCCCGCAGGACATCAAAGGAATATCCTCTGCCGCGCAGGTTATTCTCACGAATCAGGCGGTTCGTACATTCCGTGTAACCGTTGCTGATCGCTATTGGGCAGTCCCAGTATTGGAATATCTGTGTTTCAAAGTGATGCACGGTTGCAGCAAGTTCACGGAATTTATCAAATATCTCGTCTTCCGGGATAGATGCTTCCCACGCCTCAAAAGCCTTATGTGCGTTATCCTTCGACGAAGGGTTTTCGTCATAGATATTGAAAAAGTCCTCCTTCAAGTCGTAGGCTTCAGCTAGTTGATAAAACTTTCCGTCATCCCTGAGAATCTTTATCTTTTCAGCTTCTTCCGGCGTCAGATCCTTTAACCTGGTCTTCAATGTATAGGCAAGACCGCGTTTTGTCTTGATACGGTCCTTGTTCGTCATAACTTTTTGAAGTTCCCGGCGTACATAATCTACGGCTTCATTGGCCTTCATAACGACATGGAAATGATCAATGGCCCATCTTGCGTTCGGCATTGCCGTTGCAATAGACTTCTCGAAAGGACGGTACATATCAGAGCAGACCCACTGTACCTTTTCCCTGTCCGGCAGATTCATAAAGTATTCAGTCAGAGAACGCTGATTTCGGCCTTGCAGGATGTCGTACATTGTCCGATGCTCTATATCCGTGATGACCGTCAGTTCCCCGAGTTTTTTGACCTTTATCTCGTCAATTCCCATAAACAGCGGAGTCTTGAACCGCAGATTCTTCTTGTTGTCTTCCAGAAAGTCTACAAAGACATTTTTGACCGTGTTCGGCGACATCACATAATCGAGAGAAGTATCCTCAAATGTCGTCCGCATGGACTTCTCTGTAATGTTCAGCAAAGCCCGCCTGGTCATCTTGTGATTCTCGTCTATATTGTAAAGATCTGGCTTCCATACATGCTTCTCGCCATCATTTCGGCATCTGAAACGCGGTATTTCAATATCAAGGACTACCGGGCAGCCTTGCAGCGGTGTGTCATTTACTTTCAAATGCCGTGTTCCGTGACTATAAAGAGGACTTCCACAAGTGGGGCATACATCGGGAACGGCCCCGCTGTACGATAAAGATATTAACTTATAGTGTTTTCCTTTCTCGTATGAATCCTCGACCTTATTTATGTCATAGTCCTTTATGCCAAGAAGCGCCAGGGCAATGTTATTCTCCATGCGTTCATTCCTTTACTTCTTCTTTTACATATTTGGAGATTTCTTCTACATCAAGGTGCTTTTTCTGGTTTACGAGGTCATAGATCATTTCCGCAATAGGGCGGATGGACTGAGGATCGTTTAGTATCTGTTCAGCGAGCTTGCCAAGTTCGTTGTTCTTCAGCGACAGAGCAGCCACTTTGATAATGTTTTCAAGCCGTCCATCTGCGATGATAGCTTCTTTACTGTTGGTCGAGTTCCTGATCTGGATACGGCTCACATCATCGGCTGCAACGGAGTCTACGATGGCATTGACGGTCCTTGCACCTTCCGTAGCCGGGACATCCGCGCCAAACGCTTCGTTGATCTTCTCAACGATCTCCTTTAACGAGGTCTGCTTCTTCTTGGATGTGCCGGAACCGGAGCCCATAGGCTTCAACGTTGCCGTATCATCGTCCGAAGGCTCTTCTACATCCAGTTTATTGATCTTGTAATCTGCCAGTACAAGGCTTGAAATATCAATCTCGTCAAGCGGAGTAGAATCAAGCCGTTTCAGAAGGAGCTTTGCAAAGCCGTAGAAGATTTCGAGAGACGGTTCTCCAAGGTCAATGACCTGCGAGATGTAAGTATAGGAAGAACAGTATTTCTTCAGGTCTTTCTTGAAGTTCAGCAGCCGTTCCTGTTCTGCGGTGATGATTTCAAGCCTGTCATCTGCCTGTTTCAGCAGGTCTACGTTGCCTGTACGCTCTGCTTCGTCCTTTGTCTGGCTCCAGGTCGCGAAGGCGTTCTGATTGGCCGAATAAGCGTTGTTCCAGCGGTCTGCGGGGGCAGAAACAGTCTGGTAAAGCTTTTTCCTGTAAGTGTCCTTTACGGACGCAGAAAGGGCGTCTATGGCCTTATAACGGACCGTCTTGTAGGTATCTACTTCGTCTTCCGTATAGAAATCGCTCTCGTCCAACCGTTTTTTGGTATCGTAGACAACTTCGAGCTTTTGAGCGTGTTCCATTACCGCCCCGTGGTCATACTTGCCAAAGGCACGATAAACCGTATCGGGGTCATTTACAAAGTCGATAATGAAAACATGGTCCTTGCCAGGAGCATTCCGGTTCGTTCTTGAATAGGTCTGTACGATCTCAATATCATTGCAGAGCTTCTTGTCGATATACATTGCGCAGAGCTTTGGCTGGTTAAATCCGGTCTGGAACTTGTCGCAGACGACCATGATGCGGTGGTCGGGTTTGTCAAAAGCGTTCTCCACCTTCTGATAACCGATGTCGTTGGCATTCTGCTCTGTATAATCATAATCGCGGCGGATGGCTGCAAACGGGTTGTCCTTGAGGTAGTCAACCTCATTTACGATATTCTCGTCTTCAGGCATGATAGCCATTTCGCCTGTAACCTTGCCCGAGAACGCTACAAGAGGCTCGCCGGGGACCTGGAACCGGATAGAAGCCTCTACCTTGTCACGGTCATATTCCGGGTGCGCGTGCAGATAAGCTTCGATGGCATACTTGTAACGGATGACAGCCGGACGGGAAGCCGCGACGATCATTGCTTTTGCCTGTCCGTTCAGCATCTTTGACACATTCTTCATGAAATGTTCGATGATGAACTGTGTCTTCTGCATGACATTCGTAGGATGCAGGGACTCCCAGAGCGCGATAGTCCGCATGGCAGATTTCTCGTCTACCAGCTTTTCTGAAGCTACATCCTCTTTCAGCTTATATGCGGTCTTATACGGCATATAGCCTTTCAGAACATCGATGATATAGCCCTCCTCAATGGCCTGCCGCATGGGATAGAGGTCAAAGGATTCGGGAATCGGCTGCCCGGTCTTTTCATCAATCCTGCTTCCGGGGCGGCCAAAGAGTGTCTTTGTCTCGGCCTTCGGAGTTGCAGTATAAGCGAAGAAAGATACATTTTCAGGCCATGTACGGTCTTCCTGCTGCTGTTTGAAGTAGGCAAGGATCATTTCCTCGTCGGTGACAGCGGAATCGCTATCGCCTGTTTCCTTGGATTTATCCTTCGCAGCGAGTTTCAGAGCGGCCTTCATCTTGCCTGCAAACTGACCCGTCTGTGAAGAGTGTGCCTCATCAATAAGGACGGCAAAGTTTGCACCTGCAAGGTCATCATCCGTGGCTATCTCGTCCAGAGCGAACGGGAATGTCTGCAAAGTAACGACGATGATCTCACGGCGGTCGTGAAGGGCCTGCGCAAGCTGTTTATTTTTCGCTCCCTGCGGACGGGTATCCGCATCTCCGCCGATCATCTCAATAAGGCCGGGTGTCTTTTTAAGCTGCTTTATCGTCCCCTTGATGTTGGAATCGAGGCCAACACGGTCCGTAACTACAATAACGGACGAAAACAGTTTCTCACCGTCCGGCTTACGGATATTGATAAGTTCGTGTGCTGTCCAGCTTATCGTTTCTGTCTTGCCAGATCCGGCAGAATGTTCGATCAGATACCGCTGACCGACACCGTTTTCCTTTACATCGTTCAGGCATTTGGTAACGCAGTTCCACTGATGGAAACGGGGGAACAGCTGCTTCTTTACCTCTTTCAGCCGCCCGGTCGCGTCTTCCTTCTTCTCTACACTTTCAAAAATGAAGTCGTGGAAGATACGGAGCCAGTTCTCTTTCTTGCAGATATCGTTCCAGAAATATCCGGTCGGATATTCCGTATCATCCTTCTTCATCGGGTCGTTGCCTGCGTGTCCGTCAGAAGTGCCCTTATTGAACGGCAGGAAATGGGGTTCATCCGGCTCAAGGTTCGTACACATCCAGATCTCCGATTCGGAGATAGCGAAATGCACGACGGCTCCCCGTTTATACATGAGCAGGGGGTTCTTTCTGCGGGTTGAAGGCTCAACAGGTCGCCGTTCTGTCTGGTATTCCTTTATGGCATCCTGCACTGTCTGCGTCAGCTCTGTCTTGATCTCCGAGGTAGCGACAGGAATGCCGTTGATGAAGAACACAAGGTCAAGAGACTTGTTCCCGGCAGTCTGATAATGCACCTGATGCATCACACGGAGAATATTAGCATCATACTTCTCCTTGATATTCGGGATGCGGACATCATCAGGATAATGGCCGGAGCAGTCGATGGTCTGGTATCCAGCCATGACAAAGCCATTACGGAGCGTCTGCACGGTCCCGTCCACTTCAAGCGAATGGACGAGAGCCTTTTCAAGATTGCTCTTCCAGTTTGCGCCGAAATCCTTCTGCATTTTTTCAATCTTCTGCGGGGATACGGCGTTGACATAAGCCACAAAGTCGTCCATTACGAGTCCGGTATTAGGGTCGAAGCCGTCATCGTTCTGGCTTACTTGCCAGTCGCTTGTATCGGAAAGTTCCTGTAGCTTTCGTGAAATATAATGCTCGAAATTCGTTTCGAGCCGGATATCTTCTGACATCTTTCTTTTCCTCTTTCTCTAATTTCCAAAATCAGTATTGCCTGATTGAATCCTCGTAGTTCCATCACTTCCGAATGTAGTGTTGCCGGACTGAATGTAACTTGTTCCGTTGCTGTCAAATGTAGTGTTTCCTGTCCGCATAAGTGACGAGCCATCGGAACGGAATGATGTATTCCCGGAATTCATGATAGTTGAGCCATCCGAATTGAAGATCGTGTTTCCAGTTATCGTATGACTGCTTCCATCTGAACCGAAAATCGTGTTTCCTGTACGGGTGTAAGTTACCCCGGGCTTTTCAAAACCAAACATATTCATTTCTCCTTATCGTAAATAATAAGCAGCCATCTTGCCGAGGTTATCGGTCAGGGCTGTTTCAAAGTTCCTTGATACATCACCATATCGTGTGGCAGCATGAGTGCATTCGTGGATAAGCGTCCCTGCAAATGCAGATAACGACCGGAGCTGCGACCGCTTGATCCATATGATGCGGCTCTTGGAATCCCATAGGCCGACAGTCTGGCCTTTGTCTTCTTCATCTTCGTATATCTCTTCTGTGATGCGGACATTGGATATTACGCCTGGAAGTCCGCCCATAAACGCTACGATCTCCGGCAGCATATTGTAAACATCCCGTTCGGGAGCTGTAAGCTCTGAAATGTCGATCTCTTCACCAGAAAAAGAGTTGTTCTTTTTCTGATTATACCGCTCGATTGTTGTAACTGTCCGCAGAGACTTTGCTTTTTCCTTCAGCTTGTCGGGAATAACGAAGACCTCATACCCGTCGTCCTGTGCATCGGAAACCTCCATACGACGGTTTACGGCCTCGTCTGCCGTAATGAACAGGAGCTTGTCTTCAAGCCTGGACAACTGCTTAATGACATAAAGCTGGACATCAATCCAGTTCATTTCGTCGTGTCCGCCGCCCTTTACGACTTCTTCGAAGTCGTGCATGAGGGTTTCAAGCACATCCGGCGTTTCGACTGATTCAAGGATGTTCTTTACAGTATCCGTATAGGCTGCCCGGCCAACATTATCCCGTTCCCGGTTCAGAGCCTTGCGGAGTTTGTTCGGAAGGTCGGTGATATTGTAGGAGAACAGGAAATTCGGTTCTTCCGCGACCTTTATGCCGTGTATATAGATGCTTGCAGGCTGTCCCTTTACCCGTTCCAGTACAGAGCCGAAAGAGGTATCTTCCAATACGACTGTATCTGTAAAGCAGAGAAACAGAGCCTTTGCCTTTTCAATGTCGGAGTCCGTGCAGCCGTCGAGAGAGAAGTCCGTGCCGACCATATCCGGGTTATCCGGTTCCGCAATCTCCGCATGGAGCGTTATAACATCGTCAAAGCCTTCCTTATTGGTCTGTTTTAGCGTGATAACGCCGTATTTGGACCGGATCGTTACCTTGATGCCGTTACGGTAGAAGGTGGCAAGAGCATCCTTTAGGCCGACACCGAACTTGCCGATCAGTCCGTCCGCATTCAGCTTTTCATCGTTCTCATTCTGCGTGAGATGGTGATAGTTGAGGCCCCTTCCGTAGTCCGTGATATGCCAGATGCCGTTTTCTTTACGGATACTGATGTCTTTGGTTCCCGTTAGTTTCTGTTCATCCAGAGCATTTGCAATGATTTCACGGACGGCATGGTAAACTTCCCAGTTTTCCAGTATCTTTTCTATGTTGAGGTCAAATTCTTTTACTTCCGACATTCAATATACCTTTAATTGTTCATTTGCCACTGTCAACAGTTGTATGTGTCGTGTTGTTACTTCTTTGGAGTAAACATGCTCTTGTATGACTATCCATGTCTATTATTCATTGTTATTACTTTCTATATATGCTTTAAATTCTAAAGGAGTGCATACATGCTCCTGAATTACATATTCCTTTAATAAAGGAAACATAACTTCCTGTTCCTGTTCATATGGAGGGAATTTTTCAATTCCTAAAAAGTCATACAGCGCATTTACATCTATTCCGTATAATTCGCCAGTATTTACTTGAATGCAAGTAGACATCTGGTCATATACTTTATTGAATGCATTATCAGTAAAATCATGGAGTTTAGTAAATGCTACAAGACTGGTTGTATACTGCGTATACGGAAGTATGCTACAGCTTCCGTCATCACAGATTTCGCTAACTATACGTTCTATATTTTCATCAATATTTTCAGCCAAACCACTATGCGGAGTATGAATTCGGTATAAATCGCCACGATAAAACCAAGGTTGCAAAGAAATGACGCCGTTATTCATATCGGAAAAGACCTTCTTCAAGAAGTCATCCTTCCATTCAATAAGTTTTGCATATCCCCAGGGAAGTCCCTGACGTTCATGTATTATGCTTATAAGCATTCGATAATCCACTTCTGTCATACCATTTCACCTCTGCAATCAATCTTGCCTGTAACAGCGTAGTAAATAAGGGATTTCTTGTATTCTTCCAATTTCTCTATGGTGGACAACTTAGACTCAATGACATTTGATATGCTTTGTATCTTATTGTCCAGATACTCAACAATACGGTTTTGTTCTTCAATATTAGGAAGCGCAATCCGTATATTACCAATATCGCTTGCTGAGATGTGCACGACTTTCAATTTATATTTACCGATGCTTCGTTGCCCTTGAGAACAGGCACTCTCTAAAGCATATTCTAAATACAAAGGGTTCTGTTTATGCTTAATGACCACTATATCCCCGCCTGCAAGGCAAAGTTCACTTCCCAGATAAACTATTGGCTTCCCAATTTCTTCAATAAGTTCGCCTGTACCTGCACATATAATATCTCCATAAGAAAAATACTGAGGAGATGATACTTTACTTAGGTTTGTTTTTGTAACACACTTATCAAAACCAAGAGAATATTGTGAATATATTTCACCGTAACGAACACAGGAAATATCACCGTCTTCTACAACATCATCCTTTGTAATACCATTACCCTTGGAAATGCTAGTAGAAACGTGTTTTACTCTTTTCACATCCCACGTCTCCGGCACTTCTCCGATCCATTCAATTCCACTATCCTTCATCTTCGCATCCGGATCAAGCCCCTTTGTCACAGCCTTTGTAATGACAGCCTTCTTGTATTCTTCCAGCTTCTCAATGGATTTCTTTGTCTTTTCGATTGCCGTGTCGATAGCGGAGCACTTGCGGTCGAGAAAATGGACTATAGCATGCTGCTCAGAGAGAGATGGCAGAGATAATTTTATCAATCCAAGATTAGTTCTGCTAATCCTTTTCATTGCCGTTCCACGAGCTTCTTCACCAACTGCTCTATGATATCCGTCACACATCGTTAGATAACAGACATATTTTTTATCGATGTAACTGAAAGGACGCAGTATTACATCATCTACAGCCAAAACATAGCAATCTTCTGTGTCTGGCAGAATACAGCTCCTACCATATGGTTCATTAAGCCGTGAAAATACAAGGTCTCCTGGATATGCAAATTTACAATTTAATTTAGCAAATGACTCTTCGGAAATATAAGAATTTCCCTGTTCTTTGTAAAAGCCATCCCCAATATTTCCCGAAGTGAGGTAACGGATACCTTCATCAGTTACATAGGGACTTTCAATCCAGTCACCATCTATATATGAGTTAATGACAGCCGTATCTGCCATGTGCTTGATATTGCGTATATCCCAATCTTGCGGTATCTGTCCAATCCACTCGATACCACTGTTTTTCATCTCTCTACTCATGCGAACACTCCCTTCAGAGCCTCTTCAATTTCCGGTTCCAGAGCTTTGATTTCAGACATGATATCCTCCGGATCACGCGGAGCCTCGTAGTGGTAGAAGTATTTGTCGAACGAGATCTGCGTTCCGACAACACCAACCTTGCCATCTGCAAGAGGCCCGTTATCTACTACAGTCTCGTCTACCCAGGCATCGGGAACATACGGAAGCACTTCCCGTTCCATATAATCGTCGATATCTTCGAGATACGGGACTTTCTCCGTGTCCTTGAGGTCAGGATCAGGGACCGGGTTCCCTTTCTTATCTCTTACGATGTCTTCATCATTCTCAGTTTTTACGCCAAACGCTTTAATAAAGGCGTCCGTAAAGGCTTTCTTTGCGACTTCCGGGTTATCCATCTTATGACGAAAGTCATCCGCATGGGAAACCCACCAATCGTAAGAGACCGTCTCGCCTTCATGTGCAGCAATAGCCTGCTTGAGCCTGTACTGATTGTCCCCAGACAACTTCTGCATGGACTTGTTCTCAAAAAGGCTGTCCCACTTGGAAAGGTCGAATGTAACGACCATCTTCAGCGGTCTCTGTACAGTAACGGCACGGAACATGAAGTCGGTTACGGGCAGAAGTTCCGACTTGCCGCCGTCATGCCCATCAATATAGGTCTTAATGATCCAGTTCATATCATCTTCTGTGAGAGCGATTCGTTTATTTCCCTGCGATTTCCGCAAGGTATCGCCACGGTCAGAGGCATCAATAAGCTGTATCATTCCCTTCCGGCTATCCGGTTTCTTCGTGGATAGAATCCAGAGATAAGTATTGATGCCTGTACGGAAGAACTCGCCCTGACCGATCTTTACGATGCAGTCAACAAGATCCCGCTCGAAAAGCCACCGTCTGATATTGGAAGGGCCGGAGCCTGCGTCACCGTTAAAGAGAGGGGAAGCGGAAAGGACAATGCCTGCCTTGCTGCCGCCTTCCTCAGCGGTCTTCATATGAGCGACCATATTCTGTATGAAAAGCATGGAACCATCGGAAATAGACGGCGTGCCCGCTCCGAATCTGCCAGCAAAGCCGTGAGCGGCTTCTGTCTCGACATCAGACTTCTCTTTTTCCCATTTTTTACCGTAGGGCGGGTTACTTATACAGTAATCAAAGCGGGTATCGGGAAATTTGTCGTCTGAAAGCGTATCGCCTTCAAGGATATGAGCAGACAGGTCTTTTGTACTGTCATAAGCGTCCCTGGTCTCATCAGAAACATTACGGATAAGGAGGTTGGCCTTTGCCATAGCCCATGTAACACCGGACAGTTCTTCTCCATACGGAACGATAATTGCCGGAGCCTTCATCTTCTTATCTTCGTGCCATTTGTCCAGAAGCTCCAGCGCATCGCAGACGAATCCGCCTGTCCCGATTGTCTGATCGTACAATGTACGGACAATGCCCGTGTCAGAAGACATCAGTTCATCATCGTTGGCGAAGATCATTCCAGTCGCAAGACGGACGATGTCCTTCGGTGTCATGAAATCCTCGGCGTCTTCCGCGATCTCGTCGCCGTAACGCTGGATAAGATGCTCGTAGATGTCGGACATTTCCCGGTCAGATACAGTCTCAGAATCGAACGGCAGGGCTGCAAACTTTTGGCAGACAGAATAGAGCATCCCCTTATCCTGTAGCCGTTTACAGGTATTCTCCATTTCAAATTTCAGCATGATTTCCCGAGCGTTCGGAGAAAAGCCATTGATGTATTGATCCAGGGCGTCGTATGTATCGGAGGCTCCGAGATTGTTCAGCCGGAAAGAAGTGACATTGTAAAACGCTTTCTTGGAATACTGGCAGTAGTTGTCGGATTCCCGTCCCCATTCTGCTTCGTGTTCCTTTACAGCCTTAACGACATCTTCCCTGGTGCTTTCCAGAGCGCATTCAAGTCTGCGGAGAAGGGAAAACGGCAGTACCAGCTTGTTATAGTCTGCACGGCTGATTACATCACGGACATAATCAGCGATATTCCATATCTCATCTACATAATTGAGCGTTGTCTTCTTTGCTTCCTCAGCCATTCCTTTTTATAACTCCTTATCCATATTTATAAGTTTCAACCACTTTTTGCGGAATTACCCACTCATATTTATACCACATATAAAAATACATTTCAACCATTTATTGAGGAAATATGATTTTCTTTGCAGGTATAAAAAGAACTGGACAGATGAGGACATCCATCCGGTTTTCAACCAGAGACGTTTTTCTGAAAGACAATCTTTCAACCAGAAAGGCATGTCGTTTCAAGTATATTCAAATATCTTTTTCAACCACTAATTGCGGTTAGCCTTTTTTTTACGGTGTAATTAACATATCAGTTTGCTACAACTGAATTAAGTATCTCGTCAGCAAGTTTTTCCTGTGTCGCATTATAATAGATTACATTTACAAATGCAGGTTTTCCGGCTGCATCGAAAAGAAGTCTTTCACTTGTAACCTCATTCTTATCCATCCTGAGAGACAACTGAACTGCATCTGTTGAAGGATAGATATAATCAAGCCCGACAGATCTGATTGCAGCCTTGCTACCTATCTTTGCATCTGTATCAATGTCCTGATTTTCATAGTTGTATGTAAAACTGCTATCCTTCACTGCCTGCGTGAATACAGGCTTAAGAATCTTCTTCTCATATCCTCTTACAAAATCGCTGTAACCGTTTTTTGCAATCTTTTCCTTTTTATCCCATAAAGTCTCTATAACCATGCCATAGTAAGGATTCTCACTGTCATCAGGGGCTTTAATGATAAGCATATCGTCATCATTTGTGGTTGATTTCCATCCTGTTGGATATTTAAAACCGATTCCGTCATCATCATCTGAAAGATAATCAGACATTTTGACACCAGTAACTGTATCAGATTTATCTGTCCCAGAACTGCTTGTTTCGTCTTTTACGATAGAAGCCGTCAGACCGTTTATATCGTCTGCCAGTGAATCGTAATTGTTGTCATCAGCTGTATAGCCAACCACAAGATAATCTATATTGTCGGTATCAGAATATACAACAGCCTGACCTGCGGCTTTAAATTTTGCTACAACATCCTGAGTACCCCGCTCCGTATATGTTACATTTATCTGAGCTGCCTGCGTTGTAAGCTGATCCGCTTTCACAGGATCTTTTATATCGCCTGTTACAACGCTTCCGAATACCGGCTGCGTATCAAACTGCTTCACTTCTTTGAGAATAGCTATCTTTGGCATATAAGTAGGAGCACTGTCAAGAATATCACTTGTCTGATAGAATTCAGTCATTCTTATCATGGCTATCTGAGATTTTGTAGATTTATTTACAAAATAAATCACGTCATTCGATGATTTTGCTTTATATCCGCCAGGTATTAGAAATTTAAGCGATGAAACTCTGTCATGGTAAAACCCATCTCCATCCACAACTTTATTATCCGCATCATTCGGATTGGATGCATTAGGAATATTTACCGTTGTTACAACCTCAGGTTCCTTCTTTGAGGTTTTCTTTAAATCTTTTGTCGTCTCTTTCTTCTCTGATGGTTTTGAAGCACTGCAGCTATGTACTGAAAAAGCTATTGTGCCAACTATCAGAGCCAGAATAACTATTACTGCTATCCTGTTTTTCATTATATTGCCTCCTTTGTTTGCAAAATATTATCTACCGGACTTCTCATTGTTACTATCACTTTTTATTTCTTTACATGTATCTGGATCAATGTACTTTTTGTCTCCTCCATCATCTTTATTCTTACCAGACTGCAAGAAAGCAAACATCGAACTCTTCTGTAAGGAAATATTTGCATCATTATTCATGGTTCCAAGCTCTTCCTCTGTGAGCTTTGTCATTGATGTAGATTTTCTCTTGTTTTCATCAAGAAGCACAAGTGCTATTTTTTCATACTTCTTGATCTCTTTGGCTGTAAACGGCTTATCTCCCATGCAAGAGAACCTGGTCACATTTATTATATCCGGATTCATAAATTTTCCAAGATAATTTGACTTATTTCTTATAGTCAGAAGATATATTGCTGTTGTTCTCTTGTCATTGTCACTTACAACATTGTAGAATATATTCTGTGGGATATGGATTGATGCGGCACCCGCTTTCATGTCTACATACTGCGTACCATTTATCTTATCAGAGACCTCGTAACTTACCGCATATGTCTGTTTGCCATAATCAGTATAGGTTATTTCAAGATCATCAGTTGTAACAGGATCATCTCTTTTGCTGTAAAGTCGTGCAAGATAGGAGAAGCATCCAATCACTACACTTAGGATGATTATTGTTGAGACGATATGATATGTCTTGTGGGAAATGCCTTTCTTCTTGTCGGCCTCATCTCTTATATATGACTCCGTTAAATCTGGGATATCATCATCCTTATTTTTTCTACGAGATCGTCTCGTCTCCTGTTGTCCAGAGTCCTCATCGTCTGTATCTTCTTCTTCATCGTCATCGGTTTCATAAGAATCATCGGAATCATCGGTATCTTCACTGTCTTCGTCTACTGAATCTTCTTCATCATCATCGCCCTCATCTTCGCCTGCCTCATATTCATCCTCCTCGTCATAATTGTCGTCATCTCGATTACCAAAAGAAACCCTGTCTCGTACAGCGTCACCTATATCTCCTATCTTATCCTTAATGTTTTCAAATGGATTAGCCATTATTTACCTCCATAATCTGCTTTAAGCTTGTCATTAGTTATCAGCTATTATAAACTGTTTTTAGCTTTTTTCTTTACATTTGTTCGTTTATCATGAATAATATATAAAAAGCTACTTATA
>Ga0256870_1000589_pt1 | contig 13943 bp, 6 predicted proteins | sample RumenRJG_06RNA_FD_186079 | JGI IMG/M metagenome (GOLD analysis project Ga0256870, IMG submission 186079) | Metatranscriptome of bovine rumen microbial communities from Lethbridge, Alberta, Canada - Rumen RJG_06 (Metagenome Metatranscriptome) | ecosystem: Host-associated > Mammals > Digestive...
ATTATGAATATTATTCTTTCAGACAATCTCGAACATCGATCTGAACTTTTGCCGTTGACATTTACACGTCCTGCCGGCGACCTCAGAGTTGGAATTCTTACTATACAAGAAAAATGGCAGAAACTTACCGGTGAGCAAGTTTCTCTACTCGGTGATGACTATTTAAGAGTAAAATACAAACCTGTTTTCGCAGGTGACAATTTTGTAGTAGAATCTACTGTTTTGCCCGATGCTGATTTTGTAAACGAAGTAAAATCACTCAACAAAGGAGAAGGTATTGTTTTTAACGGCGAACTTGTAGCGGCTCGTCTCGATGATCAGGATACTGAAAAATTTTATGCTGACCGCAAGTCGCTTAATGTTAATTCCAAAGAGTATAAGGAGCTTTCTAAATTTACTCATACATGGGATATTTTTGTAGAAAACGAAAAAGAGATTGAGCGCGATTTTCATCTTGTAACAAAGGGTAGAAAAAGTGCTGAACTTTCTTCAACAAACCGTTTCTTACAAAAAGACCATATCTTTGTAGAAGAAGGTGTTAAAGCTGAATTTTCTATTATCAATCCTGACGGCGGTTATGTATATTTAGGCAAGGATTCCGAAGTAATGGAAAATGCCGTAATTCACGGTTCACTTGCTCTGTGTGAACATTCTGTTGTAAAAATTTCTGCTAAGATATATGGTGCTACTACCATGGGACCTTATACCAAATGCGGTGGCGAGGTAAACAACGCTGTAATTTGGGGATATTCAAACAAGGGTCACGACGGATTTTTGGGTAACTCTGTTTTGGGACAATGGTGCAATCTTGGTGCCGATACCAACAACAGTAACCTCAAAAACAATTATGCAGAAGTAAAAGTATGGAACTATGCAACACATCGTTTTGTAAAAACCGGTTTGCAATTCTGCGGACTTATCATGGGCGACCATTCTAAGAGCAGTATCAATACGATGTTTAATACCGGAACAGTGGTAGGAGTAAGTTCCAACGTATTTGGAGCGGGATTTCCGCGTAATTTTGTACCGTCGTTTGCATGGGGCGGTGCAGATACTTCATACGAAACCTATCCGTTTAAGAAAGCTTTGGAGACTGCTGAAATTATGATGGCACGTCGTCATAAAGTACTCGACCAAACAGAGATTGATATATTGCAACACGTATTTGAAGAAACACAAAGTTTAAGATCACATTTCTAATTCGCTATATGAAAAACGACAACAAGTCCAATCACATAGGAATTTTGATTGCCTCTGCGCCTTCGGGAGTGGAGTCGATGAATCAGTTGGTACATATTCCGGACGATGATACACTTGAGAAAGTGGATTGGCAGAAGGTAGGACCTGAAATTCCGGTTTTGCCTTTGCGCAACAATGCATTGTTTCCGCTGGTTGTTATGCCGATAAAATCCGGAAGACCAAATTCTGTAGACCTTATAAAAAAAGCCTATAAAGAAGGAACATTTTTGGCATGTGTTACCCAAAAAGATCCGTCGCATCCGGCACCTTCGATAGATGATCTCTATCCGGTGGGCACAGTAGCTCGTATTCTCAAATTTTTGGAAATGCCCGACGGCAGTATTTCGGCTGTTATGCAAGGTGTTTACAGAATCAAGATTACGGGTGCGGGTGCAAGTTGCGATCCTGAACAGGGTTATATTACAGTAACATACAAGCCTTGTCGTGATTATTTCCCTGAGGAGGGCGACGAGGAGTTTGATGCCTTGATTGATTCTATAAAAGAAATCGGTATGGAGATTGCCAACAAGAGTGCCGAGAATGCACCTGAGTCGGTTTTCGCCATCAGAAATATACATACACCGGCATTTCTTATCAGTTTTATTGTAACAAATATCGAAATTACAGCTGAGGAGAAAAACAAACTCTTGGCACTCAATTCGGTAAAGAAACGTGCAATAGAATTGTTGGGTATGCTGTCTACCGAGCAACAGAAAGTAAAGCTTCGCGGTGATATCCAAGACAAAGTAAAACGTCAGATGGATAAGCAGCAGCGAGAGTATTTTCTCAATCAGCAAATCAAGACCTTGCAAAACGAGCTTGGCGGCGATCCGAATCAGGCACTTTTGGACGAATTGGAATCAAAAGCAGAATCCAAAGACTGGCCTGAGTATGCTAAATCGGCTTTTGACAAGCAACTTGCCCGTTTGAAAACCATTAATCCGCAATCTCCGGATTTTGCTATAGAATTGTCGTATTGTCAGACTATTCTTGATTTGCCTTGGAACTATTGCACCGAAGATGATTTTACAATAGAAAGTGCTCAAAAAATACTTGATGATGATCATTACGGACTTGAGAAAGTAAAAGAGCGTATCTTGGAATATCTTGCAGTTCTGAAACTTAGGAAAAATCTCAAGTCACCGATATTATGTCTTTACGGACCTCCGGGTGTGGGCAAAACTTCGCTCGGTCGCAGCATTGCCAACGCTTTGAAACGTAAGTATGTAAGGCTTTCGCTTGGAGGTGTTTATGACGAAGCCGAGATTCGCGGTCACCGTCGTACTTATATCGGAGCTATGCCGGGACAGATTATCAAAAATATCAAGAAGGCAAATTCTTCCAATCCGGTTTTCGTGTTGGACGAGATAGATAAGATTGATTCCAATTTTCACGGCGATCCTGCATCTGCGCTTTTGGAAGTGTTGGACCCTGAGCAAAACTCTCAGTTTCATGACAATTATCTTGATTTGGATTATGATTTGTCTAACGTGATGTTTATTGCTACTGCCAACAATATCAATAAGATACAAGATGCTTTGCTCGACCGTATGGAGCTTATAGATGTATCGGGCTATGTTACGGAAGAGAAAGTAGAAATTGCCAAACGTCATCTTTTGCCCAAGATTTTGGACAATCACGGTTTGAAAAAAGATGATTTGGTATTGTCTGACGATATGATAAAGTATATTGTTAACAATTACACCAGAGAATCGGGCGTGCGCGAACTCAACAATGTATTGTCAACAATAGCACGAAAAACAGCTTTGAAAGTTGCAAGCAGCAAAAAATATAATCACGAGCTTTGCGAAGACGATGTTATAAAAGCACTTGGTAAACATAAATATTTCCATGATGAATATTTTGTAACCAGACAACCTGGTGTAATTCCGGGTTTGGCGTGGACATCGGCAGGCGGCGAGTTGCTTTATATAGAATCATTGTTGAGCAACGGCAGCGGTGTACTCAATATCACGGGCAATGTTGGAAAAGTGATGAAAGAATCAGCAGAAATAGCTCTTAACTATTTGTGTGCCAACGAGGACAATCTCGGTATCGACCACAGGATGTTCAAAGAGTTTGATTTGAGCTTGCATTTCCCTGAGGGTGCAATTCCGAAAGATGGTCCGTCGGCAGGTATTACGATTTTTACATCTCTTGCATCGTTGTATACACAGCGACCTGTAAAACCTCGTATTGCAATGACCGGAGAACTTACACTTTCGGGACGTGTTTTGCCGGTAGGAGGTATAAAAGAAAAGATACTTGGTGCCAAACGTGCCGGTATCAAAAAAATCTTTATGTCGGAAGAAAACAGAGCTGATATTGAGGAAATAAAACCGATGTATCTCAAGGGTTTAACTTTTGTTTATGTAAAAAATGCAATGGAGTTGATACCGCTTGTATTGGAAAAATCGCAAGTGGAAAATCCTGTAAAACTAAAGGAGAAACCCAAAGAAAAGGAAAAAAACAATTAAGAAAAAAATACATAAAGCGTACAGCTGAAAAACAAATATGTGGATACCGATTAGAACCTTGTATATGAATGAGATGAAAGTGGAAGCAAGGCTCAAGGAATTGGGTTTTGAAACTTTTATCCCGATGCGGTACGATGCACCGGATCTTGCTCCAAAAGAGGAGAGATGTACTTATCCATTGGTGCCGGCTATTCATAATTTACTGTTTGTTCATCATGATTATAGTCGGGATTGGTGTTTGGGTTTATTGAAACAAGTGGATTATCCGATTAGTTTCATAAAAAAAGAGCGCGACGGCAACGATTATGCAGTGGTGCAAGATGCAGAAATGGAGATGTTTATAAAATTCTGCAACCCTATGATTGTTGGAACACAATTCAAGACGCCGGAAGAGATACAAATAAAAGCCGGAATGCTTGTACGAGTAAAACGCGGCGAGTTGGAAGGCATTGTCGGAAAGTTTGTAAGATATCACAAACGGCATTTTATTGCAATAGAAACTTCCGGTATCTGTGCTTTGATGACAATCAGATATAGTGATGTTGAAGTATTGAAAGACGAAAACGAATAGATAATCAGTAGTTTACATACTGAAATTTTAAATAAGCAAAAAAAAAATCGAAAAGAATAAATATTTTTTTTGTTGTATTAATATCTATTTATTAACTTTGCTTTCGTAAAATCAAAAAATAATACAATTATTTAAGTCTACACTTTGTGTAGTAATATTTGTTTCATGTTATATTTATAAAAACGAAATCTTTATGGAAAATGGCGTTGTGATAACGTCATTTTTGTGTTTTTTGTCTATTTTAGACTTAAAACTTTAAAGTATTCAATTCAAAAATTCTTGGGATGCGGGCGTTGAGAAACGTAACCGCATTTTTTTATTTATCTTGTTGCATTCAATTATGTATTTTTTTGTTAACAATTATTTTGTTGGGTACGGAATTTGTTCAATAATCTAAAAAAACGGGATATTAATATCAAAAATAGTTACAAAACAGTAGCAGAAGTTAATGATATAAGAAAAAAAAATTAAATAAATATTCACTTGTTTGCTACTTCAAGAAATATTTCTATCTTTGCCCGAATAATTAAGAGTAAAATCGCTATGCCAAAAAAAGAGGGAGCTAAGCCGGAAAACTTAGATATTTTGGATTTGGAAAATATTCATGTTTACGGTGCAAGAGTTCACAATCTTAAAAATATTGATGTTACGATACCACGAAACAAACTTACCGTAGTTACCGGATTGAGCGGCAGCGGTAAGAGTTCCTTGGCATTTGACACTATATTTGCTGAAGGTAGCAGACGTTACATCGAGACTTTCAATGCTTATGCACGACAGTTTCTCGGTGGAATGGAAAGACCTGATGTTGACAAGATTACAGGTCTCAGTCCCGTAATCAGCATAGAACAGAAAAGTACCAACAAAAATCCCCGTTCTACGGTTGGTACAATTACAGAAATATATGATTTCTTGAGAGTTTGGTTTGCCAGAGCCGGTGAAGCATTCAGCTACAATACCGGTGAGCGTATGGTAAAATACAACGAAGACCAGATTTGTGATTTGATTTCAAATCATTACGGCGGTCAGAAGGTTGTAATTTTGGCTCCTGTCGTAAAAGGCAGAAAGGGTCATTACCGCGAACTCTTTGAATCTATTCGTAAAAAGGGTTATATTCAAGTGCGTGTTGACGGTAATATCAAAGATATTATCATCAATATGAAAACCGACCGTTACAAAATTCATAATATAGAAATTGTTGTTGACAAAATAGTAGTACCGGTTTCCGGCAAGAAGGATTCAGGCGGTATTGACAGGATGAAAAAGTCTGTACAAACAGCTTTGCAGCTTGGTAAAAATATTATCATGCTCTTAAATCCCGATACCGGCGAAGTTAGGTATTACAGCCGATTGTTGATGTGTCCTACTACCGGACTTAGCTACAAAGAGCCGGCACCGCCAAACTTCTCTTACAATTCACCGTCCGGATTTTGTCCGTGCTGTAAGGGGCTTGGCGTTGTTAACAAAATAGATGTCAACAAAGTAATTCCGGACAAAAACCTTTCGATTCGCAAAGGCGGAATAGCTCCGTTGGGTAAATACACTGATAATTTTGTGTTCAGACAATTGGATGCACTTGCCGAGCGTGAGGGTTTCAGCCTTGATAAACCGATTAGTGAACTTACTGAAGAACAACTCGATATGGTTCTCAACGGTTCGGCTGAGCCTTTGGAAATGGGTTGGATGGCAAAATACGGAAGTCCGCAAACTACTTACGACGGCATTTTGAAATATTTGGTAAATGCATCGGAGGAAGAAGAATCTCAAGAACTTGTACTGAGATTTTCTACAGAAGGAATCTGCCCTGAGTGTCACGGCGACCGACTCAACAAAGAGGCTTTGAGTTTTAAGATTGGCGGTAAAAATATTGCCGAACTTGCTCAAATGGATATTGAGGATTTGCGAAATTTCCTTGATGATGTAGAAAGCAAACTTTCAGACAAGCAGAAGAAGATTTCTACCGAGATACTCAAAGAAATTAAAACCAGAGTAGGATTCATGCACGATGTTGGTTTGGATTATTTGAGTTTGTACCGAACATCAACAAGTCTTTCGGGCGGCGAGGCACAGCGAATAAGGCTTGCAACTCAGATAGGTTCAAAACTTGTAAACGTTCTTTATATTTTGGACGAACCTTCTATCGGTTTGCATCAGCGTGATAACGACAAGTTGATAAAATCGTTGAAACAACTTCGTGACAACGGCAATTCTATCATTGTTGTAGAACACGACAAAGATATGATAAAAAATGCCGACTATGTTGTTGACATCGGACCCGGTGCAGGACGACTTGGCGGATATCTCACTGCATCGTGTACACCAAGCGAACTCGAAAAGCTTGATACTCTGACTGCTAAATATATCAAAGGAACTCTTGATGTAGAGATGCCGGAAAAACGTCGCGAAGGCAACGGCAAGTTCATAAAACTTTTCGGTTGCAAAGGAAATAATCTTAAAGATGTTGATTTAACGATACCTTTGGGCAAAATGGTATTAATCACAGGAGTATCAGGCAGCGGTAAGTCTACATTGATAAACGAGACGTTGCGACCGATACTTACAAAACATTTCTACCGTTCGTTGCAAAAGCCGAAAGAATACGATAGGATAGAAGGTATTGAAAATATCGACAAGGTAATCGAAGTAAATCAAGATCCGATTGGACGTACACCGAGATCAAATCCTTGTACATATACCAATCTGTTTGGTGATATAAGGAATTTGTATGCCGAGTTGCCACAGTCCAAAATCATGAATTACAAGCCCGGACGTTTTTCTTTTAATGTGAAAGGCGGAAGGTGTGAGGAATGTCAGGGTGCGGGCGTAAAAACAATCGAGATGAATTTCTTGCCAGATGTTTATGTAAAATGTGATGTTTGCAACGGCAGACGTTACAACCGTGAAACATTGGAAGTAAAATACAAAGGCAAGTCAATAAGCGATGTTTTGGATATGACGATAAACCGCGCAGCCGAGTTTTTTGCCAACGTACCTCGAATCTTGAAGAAATTGCAGGCATTGCAAGGCGTTGGTATGGGCTACGTAACGCTCGGACAGTCGGCAACCACGCTTTCGGGCGGTGAGGCTCAGCGCATAAAACTTGCAACCGAGCTTTCAAAATCCGAAACAGGAAAAACACTTTACATATTGGACGAGCCTACCACGGGACTTCATCTTGAAGATATCCGTGTATTGATGAACGTATTGAATGCACTTGTAGAAAAAGGAAATACAGTAGTGATAATAGAGCACAATCTTGATGTTATAAAAGCAGCCGATTGGATAATAGATATGGGGCCGGAAGGCGGAAAAGGCGGCGGACAGATTGTAGCAGAAGGTACGCCGGAAGATATAATAAAAGCCGGCAAAGGCTATACAGCCCAATATTTGAAAAAAGAGATGAAAAAATAAAAAAATATTGCATAAATATTCGGAAAAAGTCTTTTAAATTAAAAAAATTAGGAATAAATTTGTATCGTATTAATAATTTAAAAATTTTTGTACTATGAATAACAAACAGAATCGTATCTCCTTGATTTGTCAGATAATTGAGAACGAAACAGTAAGATCACAACAAGACATCTTGGAGAAACTGGCAGAACAAGGCGTAGAGATTACACAAGCTAGTTTGTCACGTTATTTGAAAGAAATTCAGGCATCACGAATCCCTGACGGACGTGGCAGTTATGTTTACAAAATGCCTCCAACATCGGCACGAACAGTAAGCATGATAAGCAACGAAGTAATTTCAGTGGAATTTGTTGGTCCTAACATGGTGGTATTCAGAACAGACGGCGGATATGCCGATGCAGTCACCGTACAGATCGACGAAAGAAAACTTGATTTGATAGCTGGTACGGTATCCGGCGACGACACAATTTTGGTGATAATTCGTGACGGATATACAAGATCAGAAACAAGATCAATATTGATAAAAGAATTTCCATATATAAAAGATAAAATATTAAATGAATAATCTTACAAAAGCAGAACTGCTTCTTGAAGACGGCACTTGTTATCAGGGCTACTCATTCGGATATGAGGGCCCTGTAGCTGGTGAAGTGGTTTTTAACACAGCAATGACAGGCTATACAGAAAGCCTAACAGACCCTTCTTACAAGGGACAGATATTGGTTTCCACTTATCCGCTTATCGGTAATTACGGAATTCCCGGCGATGAGGTTCAGGATGGGATGCCATTGTTTTTTGAGTCTGACCGGATTCACGTGCAGGCACTTATCGTTTCCGACTATTCATTTGAATACAGTCATTGGAACGCTAAAAAGTCGCTTGCCGATTGGTTGAAAGAAAACAAGGTACCCGGTATTTTCGGTATTGATACCAGAGCTCTCACCAAACGTCTTAGAGAAAAAGGTTCAATGCTTGGTAAAATTATTATCAACAATCAAGAGCCTGAGTGGTACGATCCCAACAAAGACAATCTTGTAGCACAAGTCAGTTGCAAAGAGCCGGTTACTTACGGCAACGGCAAGTACAAAGTAGTGCTGGTGGATTGCGGTGTGAAAAATGCTATTATCCGCAATTTTATAAAACGCGACGTTACGATAACGCGAGTTCCTTATGATTATGATTTTTCAAAATTGGAATACGATGGTTTGTTTATTTCTAATGGTCCCGGTGATCCTAAGATGTGTAAGCAAACCATTTCTCATATCTCAGAGGCTCTGAAACAAGAAAAACCAATATTCGGTATTTGTCTTGGCAATCAGCTTTTGGCATTGGCTGCGGGTTTTGATACGTACAAATTAAAATACGGACATCGTTCTCACAATCAGCCGGTTTTGATGACTGGTACTGACAAATGTTTCATTACAAGTCAGAATCACGGTTTTGCAATCAACCTGCAATCTATCGATGACAATTGGATTCCTTGGTTCAACAATGTTAACGACGGCACTTCAGAAGGTATAAAACACAAGTCAAAACCATTTTTCTCGGTTCAGTTCCATCCTGAAGCTTGCGGCGGTCCTGTTGATACAGAATTCCTTTTTGATGATTTCATCGAATTAATAAAACAATATACAGGCAAATAAATCTTACTATTATGAAACTTTGGGATAAAGGATTTGATACTGAGGAATTTGTAAACCGTTTTACTGTCGGAAAAGACCGTGAAATGGATTTGTATCTTGCTCAATATGATGTCCTTGGCTGTATGGCTCATGCCAAAATGCTCAACAAAACAGGGCTGCTCTCGGATGAGGACATCAACGCGCTGATTCCGGAGCTCAAAAAAATTTACGCCAAGGCTCTTGAGGGCAAATTCGTAATTGAAGATGATGTAGAAGATGTTCATTCTCAAATAGAATTTGAACTTACAAATGCTTGCGGCGACCCCGGCAAAAAAATTCACACAGCCCGCTCTCGAAACGATCAAGTTGTTACAGCAGTAAGACTTTTCACAAGAGCTAAACTTCAAAATATTATCGAAAGTGTTAAAACATTGTTTGAAACATTTGTTTCGCTTTCCGAAAAATACAAAGAAGTATTGATGCCGGGATACACTCATTTGCAGATTGCCATGCCGTCCAGTTTCGGGATGTGGTTCGGAGCTTTTGCCGAAAGCCTTTCCGACGACCTTTGGACTCTCTTTTCTGCGTGGAAAATCAACAATCGCAATCCTCTTGGCTCTGCTGCCGGTTATGGTTCTAGTTTTCCTATCGACCGTCAGATGACTTCCGATCTCCTTGGATTTGATTCTCCTGACTACAATTCTGTTTACGCTCAGATGACTCGCGGCAAAGCCGAAACTGCTGTTGCTGCTGCTTTGGCTCAGTTGTCTCAAACTTTGGCTAAATTTGCTGCTGACTGTTGTTTGTTTATGAGTCAGAATTTCAAATTCATTTCTCTACCTAAAGAATATACTACCGGATCTTCCATAATGCCTCACAAAGCTAATCCTGATGTGTTTGAACTCATGCGCGGATATTGCAACAAGATATCTGTATTGCCGTTTGAACTCAACAGAATTACCGGAAATCTTACCACCGGATATTTCAGAGATTTGCAATTACTGAAAGAAAGTTATCTCCCGGTTTTTGAGAGAATGCAGATGTGTTTGGATTTTATGACATTTATATTACCCAAAATAAAGCCTGCTGAAGATATTCTCAAAAACGAGATGTATCAACCGATTTTTACAGTAGAGGCTCTCAATGAATATGTTGTAAAAGGTGTACCGTTCCGCGATGCCTACAAAGAAGTAGGTCATCAGGTAATGGAAGGTAAATTCCATTGGGACAAACCGTTGAATCATACTCATATTGGAAGTATCGGTAATCTTTGCAACGATAAAATTCAGGAAAATTTCAATAGTATCTACGCACATTTCCAATTCGATAAGGTGGAAACTGCAATAGAAAACTTGTTGAAGTAAAAGAAAAATAAAACTTAATCCTGACAAAAATTTAGACAATTATTTCATACGATCATGAAATTTAACGACATACACAAAGTGCTGCTCCTTGGTTCGGGAGCTTTGAAAATCGGCGAGGCCGGCGAATTTGACTATTCCGGCTCGCAGGCCTTGAAAGCCCTCAGGGAAGAAGGCATCGAAACCGTCCTCGTGAACCCTAATATCGCGACGGTTCAAACTTCGGAAAATGTGGCTGACAAAATATATTTCTTGCCAGTTACTCCCGAATTTGTTGAAAAAGTAATCGCTAAAGAAAGACCGGACGGCATTTTGTTGTCTTTTGGCGGTCAGACTGCACTCAACTGCGGTGTTGCTTTGCATCGTCAAGGTATACTCGAAAAATATAATGTTAAGGTAATCGGTACTCCTGTTGAGGCAATTATTGATACAGAAGACAGAGATATTTTCAATCAAAAACTTGCAGAGATTGATGTTAACTTTACAAAATCTCATGCTACTGAAACTGTAGAAGAAGCATTGAAGGCAGCAAACGAACTCGGCTACCCGGTAATTCTTCGTGCGGCATACGCACTTGGCGGTTTGGGTTCTGGTTTTTGTAACAACGATGATGAACTCAAGGCTTTGGCGTCTAAGGCTTTTACATATTCCAATCAAGTTTTGGTTGAAAAATCGCTCAAGGGTTGGAAAGAAATTGAATACGAAGTAGTTCGCGACCGTTACGACAATTGTATTACTGTTTGTAACATGGAAAATTTCGACCCGCTTGGTATTCACACCGGCGAAAGTATCGTTGTTGCACCGTCTCAAACTCTTACAAACTCTGAATTCCATAAACTCAGAGCCATTGCAATCAAAATTATCCGTCATATCGGAATTGTTGGTGAATGTAATGTTCAATATGCACTCGATCCTAATTCAGAAGATTATCGTGTAATTGAAGTTAACGCAAGACTTTCACGTTCATCGGCTTTGGCATCTAAGGCTACAGGATATCCGTTGGCATTTGTAGCGGCAAAACTTGGTCTCGGTTACGGTCTTCACGAGCTGAAAAATACTGTAACAAAAGTTACAACAGCTTGTTTTGAACCGGCTTTGGACTATTGCGTTGTTAAAATTCCTCGTTGGGATTTGAATAAATTTGTGGGCGTAAGCAAGGAAATCGGCTCGGCAATGAAATCGGTCGGCGAAATTATGGCTATCGGACGATCTTTTGAAGAAGCAATTCAAAAAGGTCTTCGTATGATTGGTCAAGGTATGCACGGTTTGCTTGGTAACAAACATATCGATGATATTTCAAAAGAGCTTACCGAACCTACTGATATGCGTATCTTTGCAATTGCCGACGCTTTTGCAAATGGTTTTAGTGTTGACAAAATACATGACCTTACAAAGATTGATAAATGGTTTATTTGCAAGCTCAAACATATTTTCGACCTTGGTGAAGAACTCAAGAAATTCAACAAGATTGAAGAACTTTCCGACGAATTCCTTCTTGAAGTAAAGAAAGCCGGATTCTCTGATTTCCAACTTGCAAAACTCGTTTACAAGCATACTAAAGTTGATATCACTTCTGATATGATGCTTGTAAGAGAGTATCGTAAAAAACGCGGTATCACACCGTTTGTAAAACAGATAGATACATTGGCTGCCGAATATCCGGCTCAGACAAATTATCTTTATGTAACATACAACGGTTCTGAACATGATATTGATTTCTATGACGACAAAAAATCTGTAATTGTACTTGGTTCAGGTGCTTACAGAATCGGAAGTTCAGTAGAATTCGATTGGTGCGGTGTAAATGCAATTAATACAATCCGTAAACGCGGCTACCGTTCTATTATGATTAATTACAATCCGGAAACCGTTTCTACAGATTACGATACTTGCGACCGTTTGTATTTTGATGAACTTTCATTTGAGAGAGTTTTGGATATTTACGACCTTGAAATGCCTATGGGTGTGGTAGTTTCTACAGGTGGTCAGATTCCGAACAACCTTGCAATGCGACTTTATCAAGTAGACGTTCCTGTACTTGGAACTTCGCCTCTAAACATCGATAAAGCTGAAGATCGTAACAAATTCTCTGAACTTTGTGATAAATTCAATATCGATCAGCCGCGTTGGAAAGAGCTTACCAAGATAGAAGACATCATGACATTTGCCGATGAGGTTGGATTCCCGCTTTTGATTCGTCCTTCTTACGTTCTTTCTGGAGCTGCCATGAGCGTGGTAAGCAACAAAACCGAGCTTGAACATTTCTTGAAACTTGCTGCTACAGTTTCTAAACAGTATCCTGTAGTTGTAACACAGTTTATTGAAAATGCCAAAGAAGTGGATTTTGATGCTGTAGCTCAAAACGGAGAACTGATAATTTACGCTATATCAGAACATCAAGAATTTGCAGGCGTTCATTCCGGCGATGCTACAATGCTTTTCCCGCCGCAGAAACTTTATGTAGAAACAGTCCGCAGAATAAAACATGTTGCAAAACTTCTTGCAAAACAACTTGAAATTTCTGGACCGTTCAACATGCAGTTCCTCGCTAAGGACAACGATATCAAAGTAATAGAACTTAACCTTCGTGCTTCACGTTCATTCCCGTTTGTATCAAAAGTTCTCAAGACAAATTTCATAGAGTACGCTACAGATATTATGTTGGGAATAAAAGTAACACCACCGGCAAAAACATTGTTTGACCTTGAATATGTCGGCATAAAAGCACCACAATTCTCGTTCTCACGATTGGCAAAAGCAGACCCGATTTTGGGAGTTGAAATGGCTTCTACAGGCGAAGTCGGATGCTTGGGCGAAAACTATTACGAGGCTATTCTAAAATCAATGCTTTCAGTGGGTTACAAGATTCCGAAGAAAAATATTTTGATTTCTTCCGGACCTATGAAAGACAAAGTACAGCTTCTCGGACCTGTTCAGGCATTGAAAGAAAAAGGTTTCAACATCTTCTGTACCCGCGGAACTTCCAATTTCTTCCACGAAAACGGTATTGAAACTTCAATCCTCAATTGGCCGGACGACGACCGTAAGCCGAATATTGCGGATTATATTCGTGACCATAAGATTGATTTGGTTATCAATATTCCGAAAAACCTGTCAAAAACCGAGTTGGACAAAGATTACGTAATCCGTCGTATGGCAATTGACTTCAACATCCCGTTGTTGACCAATGCCCGTCTTGCAAGTGCGTTTATTATGGCATTTACAAAATATTCGGTTGACGACCTTCAGATCAAGAGTTGGA
>Ga0256870_1000602_pt1 | contig 13853 bp, 9 predicted proteins | sample RumenRJG_06RNA_FD_186079 | JGI IMG/M metagenome (GOLD analysis project Ga0256870, IMG submission 186079) | Metatranscriptome of bovine rumen microbial communities from Lethbridge, Alberta, Canada - Rumen RJG_06 (Metagenome Metatranscriptome) | ecosystem: Host-associated > Mammals > Digestive...
ATATTAACTATATTTCTATGTTTTGTAATGGGAATAATTCTTATATATGTAGGAGTATTTATAGGAACAAAATTATCAGAAAAAACAAATTTAGACCTTTCCTGGCTATCTGGATTTTTGCTTATGCTTTTAGCCTTTAGTAAGTTTTTTAAATAAAAATAAAAAGCAGCTTCATATAAAATGAAACTGCTTTTTATCATTTTTTAGAATAAGTTTGGATATCCATACTTTTTAGGTGGGAATCTATTTGGACTAGATTCTTTAGGAAGAACAGTTTTTTTACCCATATGCATCTTAACATTAGCTATACCAATATTATCTGAACCAGTGAATTTTAATTGATTCAAATATATTCCATCATATTTCCATGTAGTTGTTTTAGTCCATTTTGTAATTTCTACTCTTGTACCATCTTCTTCATAAGTAGTCTCTATAACAGGTTCGCTATTTTCTACAATTGGATGTTCCTTAGCATATAGAACTTTTTCTGTATCATCAAGTTTAACATCATATTGAACTATAAATTGCATACCACCTTTATCTACTGCACCAAGTGATAATGGATTAACAGCAGCTAAATCTAATGTATAATATTCACTAACATTTGGTCCAATATTGCTATTGTCTTTAACCATAGTCCAAACTGTATCAGAAAGCTTACCATTTATAAGTCTTCTTACTGTTACATCACCTTGAACATTTTCACATTTAGGTATTTCAAGACTAATAACTCCAGCATTATCATAAACAGATGTAATCTTACCTGCTAACTTAACAGTTTCTAAATTAGCAAAAGTAGCATCTGTTGGTACTTCCTTAAATACACCATTTTCATCTACACTTTCAACAATTGATAAGTTAGTATGTGGAATTTCAGCATCAATAACTAATACAAATTTCTTAGTAGCTGATTTACCATTAGGTTCATTTACAGTACCATGATTATCATTTACTGTAGTTTCTACAGTTACTTTATCACCAGTTTGTTTACCTGCTAAAAGATCTTCTGGAATTGTTACATCTATTTTACTACCAGTTTTAACTTCATCTTTTTTTAATATTTCTTGTCCATCTACCTTAACACTTACTGTTAAGTTATCCTTATCTTCATCATCTGGATCTGTAGGAATTGTAGTAAATGTATATTCTGCTGTTCTAGGTGCATTAACTTCTTGATTATTATCAATTGAAATCTCACCCTTCATATTTGTAATATCTGGAGCTTGGTTACCATCACAAACAAGCTTAAATGATGCTGTTCCCTTTTCACCGAGTGGATCAACAGCTGTTACATTAACATCAAAATTATCACCTTTATTTAAAGATGCTAAATCTTCTTTTGGTATTATAACTTCTATTGGTTCATTTCCTGTATAATCACTTACTGATTTTATTGTTTTCCCTAATGTTTCAATAGTAACTTGCAATTTATCATTATCTACATCATTAGGAACTACATAAAATGTATAGTCATTATCTTTAGATATCTTATTCTTAACAGTAGATTTATCTAATATTTCATTACTTACATTTGAATCAGTGTAATTTTTAACGGTTGGGGCAGCATTGCTACCTCTTTCTGCTTTAATTATTGTATTTACAAATAACTCAAGTTCATCTTTTTCTGTTCCAATGCAACTATGTCCAGTACCTGAATAAGTTATATTACCCTTTGAATAAGTATAATAAAAATTTCTTGAATCACCATCATCCATATTGCCACCAGATAAGTTATACCATGGTACTATATCTGGATCTTCTAAGTTTAATTGATACCATTGTGTATGAGTTAAGCTAACATTTAGGCTATCATCTCTTGTTTTTTTATTATCATCAACCAATAAATTATAAGGATAAGTAGTAATTTGTGCATTGTTAATATTCTTAACTATATTAGTTTGAGTTTGTTCCCAAAGTCTTGTACCAGTTTGATTTTGGCTTTGAACGCCATCCATAGCAAGAGCAGTTTGTCCCAAAGTTTTTCCATTAGAAACATCATGAGGTATAGTAGTTTTTGCTATTGTACCATCATCATATTTATTTGTATAAAGATTTGTGGTTTCAGTTCTAAATACATCATCATATCTTGATTGACCTACTATGTCTTTATAGTGTTGTGCAAATTTATTTGGTCCGTTAGATTTGCCAAGTATACCAAGTCCTATAGTATCATGGGTAAACATTACGCTCTTACCATTTGCTATAAATGCATCTAAATCTGCTAAAGCAGCGTCACTATTAATATCTGCCCCAGCATAATAATCAGCAAATCCAACTATAACCATATCATAGTTATCTTTTAATGTCTTTGTATTACCATATTGTTCACTAAATTCTTTGGCACTTATGTCTTCTATAGTTACATTATAATCTTTCAATTGAGACAACATATCTGTAAAAGTTTTATTTTGACTTAATCTAGTACTTCCAGAACCTTTAGTACCATTTCTATTATCAAAATAAGTAAATGTATCAGTATTAGGATATATTTGCAATACTCTTATGTCCTTCTTACCATTTTGTGCATGGTATATTGCATAAGATTGAATATTAGTTTTAACTCCATTAGGTCTTACTACTTCAACTTTCCATCCAAGATATCCAATAAAACCATTATTAATAGCAGCACTAAAACTATAATCCTTAGCACCATTTATACCTTGAATTGGAAAAGATTTATAAGGCTTTCCAGTAAATAATCCATCACCATCAAAATCTAAATATAAATTAATAGTTAGTTGTTCTTCAACTTCAGCATTTGCATTAATTGAAAAATTTAATGTTCTTTCATTAGTTACAGTACCATCTTCATTAATCTTTTCAGATACCGGAATAGAAGCACTATTAACTTTAACTCTTTTATTATCTTTATTTAATGCTTTATAATCATCAACTATTTTGTTTATACTAATTTCACTACCAGCTACTTTTTTGAAATTAGATTTTGATGTTATTCCAGAACCCACACCTTGTCCATTGAAAATAGTTGAAAGTTTAGTTCCAGAGACATTAGTAGCTGTTGTATCAATATAAACAAGCTGACCTTTATTAATCATATCAATTATAAGTTTTGCTCGTTTATTAGTAATATCATTTTCTGAATAATATTCTTTGTATCCTGTGCCATCTAAGTTATATGGTCCAACTTTCCATTCACTAGCCATGTACTTACCAAATCCAATAGATTGTGAAAAAGGTGATGTATATTGTCTATACATGTTATCACTTTTATATTCTGATGGTAAATTACTTTTTTCATTTGTTATGGCAACAACATCATATTCACCTGTTATATCATCAATCATACTTATGAATTTCGACATATTTATATGAGTAACCTTTACTTTTTCTCCAGTTGAAGCTTCTAAATATTCATTCTCATTTGGATTGATTTTTGAAGTAGTTAAAGAATACTCATTACCTGGAGCAATTTCTAAGACCTTAATAACATCTGGCTCAAAATTAAGCGAATCTTTAGTACCTGTTGCTTGAGTTTTAAATCTTGGAATATTAACAAGAGTAATTGCAAAAATTCCAAGTACAACCCAAGTAGATTTCTTTAAAAATAAATCTTTCTTAATCTTAAATTTCATCTATATCTATCCCCCTTTTATTACTTATTCTTATTTCTAAGCTTAACAATTGTTGTTATAGGATAATCATATTCATTTAATCCTTTTTTAATATACAAATTTACAGTTATTTGAACATTTGAAGAATCATCAATATTAGCACTACCATCTAACGCTTCAATTTTAACTGATTTTACATGTTTGGATTTTGCTTGTCCTGTGCTTGAGCCGTCTTTATATATATACATATCATGTAATTGATCACTTTTTGACAATTCTGAATTTACATTTGATGAATCAAAAACATATGTTGTCATACTTGTTTTATTCATATCATCATAAACAGTAAATTCAAGTTTTTTCAAATCATCTGCAGTACCTTCTTTAATGGTTACAGATGTTGCTTGAGTTCCTATATTAATTAATTCTTTTTGTATTTGATTAGCTTCTGTTTGTAAAATAGACTTAGCTTCTGCAGCTGTTAAAGTTCGGTTATTGGAATTATAAAAGGTATAGATAACACCTGCTATCATTACAGTGATAGCAAGTACTACTACGACTTCTATTAAAGTGAATCCTTTTTTCTTGTATTTATTATTAATATTATGATCGTTTTTTATAATATTATTTTCCAAGAACTCCACCATTTTCACCTTCTAATTTCCATAAACCTTTCTTTAAATATTTAGTTGCATCATACCATCCATCACTAGCAGATTTACTATCTTGATCCTTATATTCTACTCCTACTTCAACAGGTTCAACCTTAGTTGAATTTTCAATTGGTTTACCATTTAATAATCCATCAAAATATTTACTATTTTGAGCTACTGTTTTACTAATTACAGTAGTATCATGTTTAACAGAAACTTTTGAACCAGCTTCAACATTAACATCGCCACCACTTATAATAGTACCATTAATATTTAAAGTTTTAGAACCAGTTGATTTTAATGTAACATTTCCATTTGTAATAATAACTGCATTAAGTGTTTTTTCTGAAGTTGCAGCATCTGTAGGCATATCACCTTCGCTTATAACAAAGCTTCTAGAACCTAATGTAATTATAACTCCATTATCTGCTCTTTCAATTGTTAAGTCATCAGAAGATTCTGTATTTAAAAGTGCATAACCATTATAGTTATTATATATAGTACCTAATTTTATATTCTTGTATAACTCATCCATACCATCAGTACCTAAGTTATCTTTTAATTTACTAAATTCAACCATAGGATTTTGATGTGATACAGTTATCATATTTTTTGTATCATTATAGCAATTTAAAGCAGCTGTATCTTCATCACTATTAATTTCTGCTAAATAAGATGAATTGCCCATTGCATATACATTTCTACCATAATTTGTTTTTGAAGTATTTTGAACTTTTGTAATTTGATATTGTTCTTCAGCAGTAATAGCATGTTTTGATAATTCTCCATTATTTACTCCTGCACCTGTTGATAATAAGTTTTTAATTTCAATACCGCCATCTTCTATTTTTGAAGAATTAACATTAAAATATTGTTCAAAATGATTTATTTTATCATCTTTATTACCATTAATTAATTGCCATGGATCATATTGTTCAAAATTATATGCAGTAGTATTTTTACCTAATGTATCTGAATATGCAACATAATTACCTTTAACTGCAACAGATTCACCAGTTTTATAATAATCTCCATCTGTATTCATATAAGCAAGTCCTGCTACAGTAGCATTATTTAATTTTATAGTTGAATTATATGCAGTATTAGTACCATCAGTATTTTTATTAGAGTTAACAATTATACTACTTGAATTTTTAGCAGCATCAATTTTACTCATATCATTGTCTTCTTTAAAGTCACTCATTCCAACATAATCATTTGCATTAATACTACTTGAAACTGAATTCATAACTAAATCATTATTTGTATAAATTCCATTAGCTTGTAAATTGTTATTTCCAGCAGCATTATACTTTTGATTAAATGTTATTGGTCCTAAATATGCATTATAAGCATAAAGGTCATTTGAAATAGTTGCATTACTTCCATTACTTAATGAAAGTGAACCATTTGTGTATACATTACCTTTAACATTTAATGTAGCATTACCAAGTACTACACCATAAGCATATTTATCATTTTCAACATTATATTTTGATTGTATTGATTTATCATTACCTTTTATCCATATATCTGCATTTCCATTAGATTTAAAGTTATCTTTATCATCATAATTATTACCAGATATATCAAGTGATGCACCATCTTCAATATTTAAGTTTCCATCAGCAGTAATAGCTTTTTCAACTGCATATTGATTAGTTTGTTTATTACTTACAGATGCTGAAATTTTATCATTATTATAGCTTGGTGCTTCAACAGTAAATTTAGTTTTTATTTGTTTTTTGTTCTTTAATTTACCATTAATTTCTGTAGGATTAGTGTCACTTACCTGATTGTTACTAGTAAATGTTGAAGTAACTTCTACTACAATATTACCTTTAGCTTCATTAGGAGTTACTGTTAATTGTAAATCATTTTTTTGTAAATCATTTTTACCTGTATCAACATTTAAATTAGTAGTAGCATCAGAAGTATCTATTTTGTAATTGCTTAAAGTCTTATATCCTTCACAAGTATTATTAGTGCTATCAAACTTTATCAATCTTCTTTCTTTTATAGCATTTTCTAGCATTGAATCATTCATTAAGAAATTAATAAAAGACTTTTTAAAAACTTTTTCTAAATCACTTTTAGATTTTACATTGTTATTATTATAATCATATTTTGCAACATTATAAGCATATTTTGTTGCTACATCGGCATTTTTAGCAATAACATTATAAACAACATCAAGCTGAGCATCTGATTGATATAAGTTTTGTAACTTTTTGCTTTCATTCACCCTTGTTTTATAATCATTTGTAACTACAGCAACCATTGTAGTACCTAATGTAAACACAATTGCTGTTATAAAAACTACAAGAATTAATGATGAACCTTTTTTCTTTTTAAATCTCTTCACTTTATTCACCACCCCTATTAATTTTACATTATAATAATTATAACATTTTTTTGCAGAATAAAATATTAACTTTATTTTACTAATACATTACATGTAGTAGAACCTGAAAAAATATCATCACCTGCATCTTTACCATTTATAGGTCTTACTTCAACTGTTACCTTATATAAATCTCCTATTTTCTTGCTTAAATCTCCTTCTGCAGAATATTCATTTACATGTATGCTTCCTGGAACAGAATCACCTAATTTTACTGGCATTGAAAGAATAGTTGAAACATCTTCTCCCTTAGTTACTTCTACTTCAAGATCATTTATTCCAGCATAATCAGATACTACTGATAAATTTAAATTTCCACTAAGAGGAATACTTGGCACTGTACCATTAGAAGTATTTAATTTCTTGTTGCCTGCTAGATAAATTCTTAATTTATTATAAGAATTATTTATGGTACCAATACCACTCATTAATTTAGTTCCTATTTCAGGACTACCTGTTCCGTAATTTTTATCTTCATATAAATCACAAGTGCCATCACTAGCAATATATATTACATAACCTTTTGATTCATTGTTAACAAATGAATAACTTCTAGTTGGATCATTAGGGTTATATACATCAATTGGAGCACTTTCACTTGTTTTTGATAGTTGAAGAGCTAATGCTGACTGTGGATACTTAGTCATAAAGTCTTCTCCAGTATCAACGGATATTTTCCTTTCTTCTGGGCTTTCATTTGTAAGTTCCTTTTTTAATGTAACAAACATTTTATATCTTGCATTTCCAACATTAGATAATTCACTAGTTACAGCATCGCTACCCTTAGGAAAAGATATTTTATCCCCTGTTACCAAATCTCCTGACATATTTGTATACTCAAGATCATAAGAATCTATTTTTTTTGAATTATCAATATTTCCAATTTGCTCTAATACGCTTTGCCCTGCTAAATATGCCTTTTGCTTATCTTGAGATCTTTTAGCTGTACTAGAAGAATTAATTACAAGATTTGCAATTGGTATTATTAAAAGTGCTAATATAGCCAAACTTGCTAATACTTCTATTAATGTAACACCTTTCTTTTTTTTGGCTTTAAAAAACATTTTTTATCACCTACTCGTTTATCCAGTTTACTGTACCTGAGCCTTCGCTTGATGGCTTTGGAACTCTAGGATTACTCTTATCATCTCCCATGATTTTAACATTTACAGTTTTTGAAGTATTGTTTATTACATTTAAAGAAATTTCTGATGTATCAGATGATCCTGATCTGGCTTCACTTTGAATTGCAATTAAGATATCTGTTCCATATGGTACAAATTCCTTTCCTTTTGTTGAATCAGTTGGATACTTCTCAGAACCTACTTTAAGTGAGTAATAAAGTTTACCATCTTCTTCAGTAAATTCAATTTCAACCTCCTTTGAATCATTTTCCTTTCCGTAAAGATAACTAGCAAATGTATCATCACCAGCTTTACCAAGTGTTACAGGTGGTAATTCTGAACTTGATGACTTTAATATTCCTATAATATCATAAGCTGCTGCTGTAGCATCAGATGTTGAATTTTCATAGGCACCTGTTGCAGCACCTTTTCCAAATAATTGATCCTTACCATATTTAACATCCTTATTATATGACCATAAATCATAATTATCATCAGAATCGTCAACCTTTGGTAAGCCATAAAATTCTAATACAATTGTTCCATTTATTGTTCCTTCATTTATTGGTGCTAAATTTGTATTTGTTATTGCAATGTTTCTTCCACTAGCTTCTATAGATTGCATGAATTTTTTTATGCTATCATAACTTGATTGTACATTTATTGTACATGATATAGTTTCACATGCTGGGCTATCACTAGATGCTGTATTAGTAGTTGTTTTATTAGTGCTTTTACTATCTGTACTTGAAGATGATTTATCGCCTTTATATGAATCAACTGTTCTATCTAATGTAACACCAGTTTGTTGTTCAGTTTCCTGTTTAAATGCTTCAATAGGCTGAGTTTTTTGTTCACCCCAAGTCATTGAAGTGACCTTAAGTTGTGAAGTAGATATCATGCTCTCAAGTTCTAATATTAATTTTTCTTGTATTATTTTTGGATAAAATCCTGAAGATTTTACTGTAGTTGAACCTAACAGCTCTCTTAAATTAGCCTTGTTTGTTTCTAAATTATGAATATCATCCATTGCCTTTTGATATTTAGCTTCTATTTGTGTCTTTTCATTTCGTTTTTGATCTAGTTTTTCACTTAATGGCTCATAAGCTAAAGTATAATATCCTACACCTACAATTAATGTTAAAGCAACTGCCACTAATGATTTTTCTCTTTTACTCATTCCATTACTCATATTATTCAACATCCTTTAACACACATTTTATATCGAAAGTTAATACTTGATCACCTGCAACTGATGTAACTTGACAAGTATCTATTCTTTCAACTTTTTCGCCTAAATTATGTTCAAGTTCAGCTATAGCTTCTCTCTTAGTTGATGTACCATGAATTACTATTGCTGAATGATCAATATTTACGCTTGTTGCTTCTACTTCTGTAGGTAAAGTAGAGCATATTTCATTAATTAATGTTGTATCTACAACACTTCTTGTAGCTACTGATTTAACTATTGTTGAAATAGCTGTATCATATTCTGTAAGAGCACTTGTTCTAGCTTTTACAACATCTGATTCTTTTAGCTTTTCTTGAACATCAGATGCATTTAATTTATTTTCAGTACTTTTTATTTTAACTGAACAATATGCTATATTACCACCAAGGTATATAGCAGTAATTACAACAAATGCAGCAACTATTGCTATCAATGTTTTTATTAATATAGAACTTCCATCGTCCTGTGTTTTTTTCTTTAGTGAAAATTCACTAAAGAAGTTCATGTCTCTTCTCATGGTTTCCCTCCTATACTCTTATAAAAGATCCTAATACATTAATATATTTTCCTATAGAACTAGCACTTTGACTAAATTCTACATTGTTAAGTCTTTTAACTTTTTCAGTCTTAACACCTATTTTTTCTTCCATATATTCTTGCATACCCTTAATATCAGAAGTTCCACCATATATCATAACTTTTTGGATTCTATTACCAACTGATTGGTTGTTATAGAATTGAAGAATTCTTTCAAGTTCTCCTAATATTTCATCTACTGATTCCTTTATTGTAATGTTTAATTCATCATATTCTCCAACATTTAAAAGATTAGCTTTTTGTATTTTTTCTGATTCTGTTGATTTCACTGACATATTAAGTTTATTACTTAATGCATAGTCAATGCTATCTCCTCCATATTTGATTATTCTTGTAAAATCAAATTTACCTTGTTTAAAGATTGTAACATTGAATGATGTTGCCCCCATATCAACAAAAGCAACAGTACCTGCATTACTATTTAATCCAGTAAAATCTGAAATTTTCTTTAGTGCATTATAATTTACATCAAGTACAAATGGAGTTAAATCTAATTCTACTAATAAATCATAATATGATCTTGCTGTAATCTTAGGATAAGCTACAACATTAACTTTAAATTTAGGTCCATCACTTTCTGTAACTCTATCAAGTACTACATATTGTACTATATAATCATCAAGTTTAATAGGAAGATATTGTTCTACTTCATATCTTATTACGGTTTCCATTTCATCATCAGCTACAACTGGTATTGTTACTTCTCTACTAATAATAGTAGATGAATTTGTAGTAATAGTTGCTTCCTTTGCTTTTACTTGATTTTTCTTTAGTTGAGCCTTAATTACATTTACTAAGTCCTTTTCATTTACAATTTTACCATCATCAATAGTTCCTTCTGGTGTAGCAAATTCAAACATTTTATAAACTTGTAATCTGCTTTTTGTATATTTCCCCTCAACAACTTTTATTGTATTTGTTCCTATATCAAATGCTACTATATCTCTTGGTTTGTATGGTTTTTCCTTTTTTGCCCCATTTTTTGTTTTTGAAAATAATTGTTTTATGCTATCCATTGTAATGTCCTGGCTTAGCACTGAATTCCCCTTTGCCAATACTTTCACCTCTTTAAATTTATGGCTAAAGTGTAAAGCTAATCTTAGCTTTACACTTTATGTCAATATTAATATAATTTTACTATTATGTTATTCTAATTCTGAATCAGGATATACTTTAACAGTATCTACATAAACTGTAACATCACCAGTAGAACTTATTGCATAATAGAAGCTTTTTCCTTTGACAGCTTTTGATTTTCCTTTTGGTACTGTTTGCATATAATCTGCAGCAGGATCACCAGACTTAACTTCAACTTTATGATCATCTACCCAGTCTTTTATTTTATCATCATTAATTGCTGATAAAACTGCACTTTGAATATCCTTTGCATTAGCTATATCTGATTTCTTGTTTGCATTTTCTCTAACTTGTCCAAACTTTGGTAATGCAATTGCAGCTAGTATTGCAATAATAGCAATAACTATGATTAACTCTATAAGAGTAAATCCTGATTTTTTACTTTTGTTTTGTAGTTTTTTTCTTAAATTAGTAATCATAACGACCCCTCCTAAAATGTTACTTTTTTATTTAAATTAATTGTAATAATTAATTGTAATCTAGGTATTAACAATAATTAAATTATTGGTTAATTTTTTACATTATTGTGTACATATCAAACATTGGAAGCATAATTCCCATAACCATTATTCCAACAACTACACCCATTATAACTATAACTATTGGTTGCATAAGTTCTGTTGTTTGAGTAATAGCTTGGTCAACTTCTTCTTCATAAAAATCTGCTGTCTTATTTAATATATCGTCTAATGCTCCAGATTCTTCACCTATTCTTACCATTGAAGCAAGCATATCTGGAAAAATTTCACTTTCTGCTATTGGTGCACTTAAACCATCACCTCTTACAACTCTTTCTCTTATTCTATCAAGATCTTGTTGTGCTATTTTATTTCCAAGTACAGCTGAAACAATTGGAAGTGCTTGTACAAGTGATATACCAGCTGATAATAGTGTAGCAAGTGTTCTTGTAAATCTTGCAACTATAACTTTTTTATTAAGATTTGCAACTATTGGAAATTTAAGTGCAAGTGCACTAAATCTTACTTTTCCATCTTCAGTTTCTGCATAAGCTTTAATTGCCACTACAATTATTGCAATAACAGCTACTATTATAAACCAATAGCTTTTCAAGAAATCGCTAGCGCCTATCATAGCACTTGTAATAAATGGTAAATCAGCGCCATTTTCTTCAAATAATTCTGCAAAGGTTGGCATTACAAATGTTAAAATAAACATTACTGCTGCCACTGCTACTACTGCTAAACATATAGGATATATCATTGCAGATTTTACCTTATTGTTTGTTTTTGTTTCCTTTTCAAAGTGACTTGCCATTCTAAGCATCATTGTATCGATATTACCTGTTGATTCACCAGATTCTATCATACTAATAAGAAGTTGTGGAAACTCCTTATATCTCTTCATTGCTACTGATAGCATTTCACCTTTTTTAACTGATTCTTCAATTTCAGAAAGAATAGTTCTTAATCTAGGACTTGGAAGCTGCATAGCAAGCATATTTAATGAATTAGTAATAGATACACCTGCATCAAGCATTGTATAAAGTTGTCTACAGAAAATAGCCAAGTCCTTTGTAGTAACTCTGTTGTTTAATCTAATTTCTGTTTTTTTCCCCTTAGTAACTTCTTCTACCTTTAATGGATAAAATCCATTTGCAGTAATCATTTCAACTACTTCATCACGAGAATTAGCTTCATACATCCCCTCTAGCTTTTTCCCATCATCTTTCATAGCCCTATAACTATAAGTATTCATGTTTTACTTTCACCCCTCTTAAGCTTCTTTTATTAAAGTAATATTAGCAAGTTCATTAATTGTTGTTGTGCCTTGCAATACTAAGGACTTACATTCATCACCAAGTGTTGTCATTCCACTTTTTATTGATAAATCTTTTAATACATTAGCATCATTTGAATGATTTATTAAATCTCTATGTTCTCTTGTAATTTCCATTATTTCATATATACCAATTCTTCCGATATAACCTGTATTGTTACAATGACCACATCCCTTGCCTCTAGCAAGTTTTACAGACGAATTTGGATCAATACCTAATATTTTCTTTTCATGAGCATCTGCTTCATATTCTTCTTTACAATGTGGACAAATTCTTCTAACAAGTCTTTGTGCTATTACTCCTGCAATTGAAGTTGAAACTAAATATGGTTGAATTCCCATATCAACAAGTCTTGTAATTGATGAAGCACTATCATTTGTATGTAATGTGCTTAATACCAGGTGACCAGTTATAGCGGCCTTAGTTGCTATTTCTGCAGTTTCATTATCTCTAATTTCTCCAATCATTATAATATCAGGGTCTTGTCTTAGTATACTTCTAAGTCCACTTGCGAAAGTCATACCAGCTTTGTTGTTTACGTTTACCTGATTAATTCCGTCAAGTGAGTATTCTACTGGGTCTTCAACAGTTACAATATTAACATTTGATTCATTAAGTTCGCTTAATACAGTATATAAAGTTGTAGACTTACCACTACCTGTTGGTCCTGTTACAAGTATAATTCCATATGGACTTGAAATCATTCTTTCTAGCTTTTTAATATTTTCAGGACTCATTCCAAGCTGCTCTTTACCAAACTTAAATCCATCTCTATCTAGAATTCTTATAACAACTTTTTCTCCATATACAATTGGAAGTATTGATACTCTGAGGTCAACTTCTTTTTCCCCTACTCTTGTAATTATTCTACCATCTTGTGGTATTCTTTTTTCTGCAATGTTTAATGATGCAAGAATCTTAATTCTAGTAACTAATGGTCCTAAACTTTCAATATCAAGTGTATTTACTACTTGAAGCTTACCATCTATTCTATATCTAATTCTTACAATTTTTTCGTATGGTTCAATATGAATATCAGATGCTCTCATTTCAATTGCATTTCTAAATAATCTGTCTATCATTTTTACAACTGGAGCATTCTTAACATCATCTATTTGTTCAATATCTACTATATTACTTGCTTGAGCTTTTGTTTCTAAAGATTCTTTTTTAAGTTCTTCTGCAGCTTTTGACATTTGTTCATTACTGTAATGAATTTCTACAAATCTTCTTATTTCTCTTCTTGTTGCAATATAAGGCTGAACTTCAAGCCCTGTTGATATTGAAATATCATCTATAGCAAAAATATTTAAAGGATCTGCTAAAGCAACTTTAAT
>Ga0256870_1000613_pt1 | contig 13777 bp, 8 predicted proteins | sample RumenRJG_06RNA_FD_186079 | JGI IMG/M metagenome (GOLD analysis project Ga0256870, IMG submission 186079) | Metatranscriptome of bovine rumen microbial communities from Lethbridge, Alberta, Canada - Rumen RJG_06 (Metagenome Metatranscriptome) | ecosystem: Host-associated > Mammals > Digestive...
CTAAACATAAGATTGCACCGATACATGAATCAGAACAACTATTGCGTCATAATGGCAGGTGGAGTTGGTAGTCGCTTCTGGCCCTTCTCCCGGAATCGTCGCCCAAAACAATTCATTGACTTTTTCGGTACAGGACGTTCGCTTTTGCAGATGACGATAGATCGTTTTCGTCCGCTGATACCGATAGAGAATGTTGTTATTGTTACCAACGTAGCATACCGTAAACTAATATTGGAGCAGATACCTGATTTGCACTCAGAGCAGATATTATGCGAACCCGCTCGCCGTAATACGGCACCGTGTATTGCATATGCGATAGCGCACATTAAGGGTGTTCTCCGGCATCGTGCCGGTATATCGAATGTACAAGGCGATTGGGATAATGATGCATTGAATGCGAATATCGTGGTTGCTCCATCCGATCACTTGATTCTACAAGAGCAAAAATTCCAAGACATTATTCAACTCGGATTAAATTTTGTATCCACCCACGATTCATTATTAACATTGGGAATGAAACCGACGCGTCCGGAGACCGGATACGGATATATTCAAATAGATGCAAGCGAAGAACAACCTTGTCGGGTAAAAACATTTACCGAAAAACCCAATCTGGAATTGGCAAAAGTCTTTTTAGAAAGTGGTGAGTTCTTGTGGAATTCCGGCATTTTCTTGTGGAATTTGAAAACTATTTGTCGGGAGATGAAGCGTCACCTGCCGGATATGGTCACTAAATTCACCAATGGAGAGCAATATATGGATACAGATAAAGAAGAGGCATTTATTCAACAAATGTTTCCGTCATGTCCTAATATCAGTATCGATTACGGCATTATGGAAAAAGCAGAATCTGTACATGTGTTGCAAGCAGATTTCGGTTGGAGTGACTTAGGAACTTGGGGCTCCTTGTACGATTTGAGCACAAAAGATGATTCCGCAAATGTAACATTGAAAGGCAATGCCATGTTTTATGAAAGCGAAGGCAATGTAGTCGCTATGCCCGAAGGACACTTGGCCGTTATTCGAGGTTTGAAGGACATAATTGTTGCAGAGTCGGATGATGTATTGTTGATTTGTCCTCGCGAGGATGAGCAACAAATACGTCAAATCGTTGTTGATGCAGAAATAAAATATAATGACCGATATATTTAACCCTGAAAAACGCTATGGGATATTTGAATTTTGACAAAACACTCTTGGTTAATCTGGAACGCAGTTTAAGTAAGGAAATGATCCGGACCAATCGCGCCGGAGCATATAATTCCACCACTTTGGTAGACTGCAATACCCGGAAGTATCATGGCCAATTGGTAGTACCCTTAACCTCACCACGTAATGACAATTTTGTGTTGCTATCTTCGTTGGATGAGACCGTTATTCAACATGGTGCCGAGTTCAATCTTGGTATTCATAAGTATGGCCCCAACACCTTCGCCCCAAACGGGCACAAGTATATCCGTGAATTCGATTGCGAAGTGATTTCCAAGACAACCTACCGTGTTGGAGGTGTCATATTGACCAAAGAGCGCATGTTGGTAAGCTTCGAACCTCGAGTACTTATTCGCTACACATTGGTAGAGTCAGGCTCTCCTACGCTACTACGTTTTAGACCCTTCTTGGCATTCCGAAGCGTTAATGAGTTAACACATGAAAATGCACAAGCTCATAGCGACATGCGCGATTGTGCGAATGGACGAGTAAATTGTATGTATGAAGGATTCCCTGATTTGTATATGCAATTCAGCAAACATGTTGAGTATGTTCATTGTCCGCAATGGTATCGAGGAATAGAGTATCAAAAAGAACAAGAGCGAGGCTTTGAGTACAAAGAGGATCAGTTAGTCCCCGGCTATTTTGAATTGCCTATGCGTAAGGGAGAGTCGGTTATCTTTTCCGCAGGAATCAGTGAAGTTAAGCCCACCCTCCTCAAGTCGACTTGGGAAAAAGAACTAAAACGACGCATTGCTCGTACGGGTATGTTTGAATGCTTAAAGAACAGCGCCGGGCAATTCTATAAACGAGTCGGAGATAAATGCTACCTATTAACAGGCTATCCTTGGTTCCGCACAACTGCCCGTGATGAGTTTTTTGCAACTCCCAGCTGCACTCTGGACATTGACCGCCCGGAGTATTGGCAAGCTATTATAGACGACACAGCCGTACCTGTGGTTCGAGAATTTCTCAAGGGCAATCACTCAGATAGCGAAATTCAGGGTCTAGATGAACCGGATGCTCTTTTATGGTTAATTCGAGCATTTCAAAAGTACGCGCACAAATATACGCCGAAAGAGGCTGCAGCTAAATACGGAACACTATGCCGAGATATCATAGAGTTTTATCGCAAGCAACATCATCCCCGCACCTTTATCCATCCTAATGGGATGTTATGGGTAGATGGACGTGAGCGTCCTTCTACATGGATGAATGCAGTAGAAAATGGACGTCCCATTACACCACGTACTGGTTACGTAGTAGAAATAAATGCTTTATGGTACAACGCCATGCGTTTTACCGCCGAGTTGATGAGAGAAGAAGGAAAAGAAAACTTGGCAGACTTAATCGAATATCAAGCCGAGTTGATGCGTGATGCCTTTGTTAACACCTTCTGGAACGGGGTATACCTAGACGATTATGTAATAGACGGCTATCATGATCGCGAAGTGCGTCCGAATCAAATATGGGCGGCCTCTCTTCCCTATTCTCCACTAAACATTAAACAACAGAAGGCTGTAGTTGATATCTGTACAAAAGAATTACTTACTCCTCGTGGACTACGCACTCTTTCACCTAAGAGCGGAAACTATCGTCCAATTTATATTGGAGGACAACTAGAACGTGACCGTAACTTCCATAACGGTCCGGTATGGCCCAATACGATTGCTGCCTATGCTCGAGCATATATGAATGTGTACAGAAAAAGCGGATTGAGTTTTATGCAGCGTCTTTTGGTTGGTTTTGAAACGGAAATGTCAGAATTATGTATCGGAACCCTAAATGAGTTGTATGACGGTAATCCTCCCTACAAAGGACATGGAGGTATGTCCTATGCGCCTTCCGTTGCTGCGGTTATTTCAGTAATGGATACTATGAAGAACTTTGAAACCCAACAAAATCTATGAGAGCATTAATGTATGGATGGGAGTTTCCTCCCCACATCCTAGGCGGATTGGGAACCGCCAGTTATGGTTTAACCCGTGGCATGGCCCAACAAGAAGATTTGGAAATCACCTTTGTCCTTCCTCGTCCATGGGGAGATGAAGATCAGTCATTCCTGCGTATCATTGGTGCCAACAGTGTAGATGTCCCTGGGCGTGGTTGCATAGAATTTTCCGGACGCTATCCAGACAATTTGGTGGAAGAGATTGGCAATTATGAGGCTGTGGCTGCTCAATTGGCATATCGCGAGCAGTTTGATATTATTCACTCTCACGATTGGTTAACCTATCCGGCCGGAGTAACCACCAAAAGGATTTCGGGCAAGCCATTGGTTATTCACGTGCACGCAACCGATTTTGACCGTTCTCGCGGCAATGTCAATCCTACTGTTTATGCAATTGAACGACAAGGAATGGACGCTGCTGATCATATTATATGTGTAAGTAATCTTACCCGACAAACAGTTATTGAGAAATACGGACAAGATCCATCCAAGGTTAGTACGGTACACAACGCAGTAGAACCATTAGCTCATCCCGAAGAGTTTCCCAAACATCCAAGAAAGGACAAGTTGGTCACTTTCTTAGGGCGCATTACAATGCAAAAGGGGCCGGAATATTTTGTTGAGGCAGCCGCACGTGTACTCGAAAAGACGGATGGTGTACGCTTTGTAATGGCCGGAAGCGGAGATATGATGAATAAGATGATTGATTTGGTGGCCCAACGAGGAATCGCAGATCATTTCCACTTCCCCGGGTTTATGCGCGGGAAACAGGTTCAGCAGATTTTGGCAGATTCTGATGTTTACATTATGCCATCGGTAAGCGAACCTTTCGGTATATCTCCTTTGGAGGCCATGCAAGTGGGATGCCCTTCTATCATTTCGCGCCAATCAGGATGTGCGGAGATTCTGTCCCATGCTATAAAAACCGACTATTGGGATATTGATGCAATGGCTGACGCCATATATGCGATAGTAAAGTATCCTGCCATGTATAAATCATTAAGCGAGTTAGGGCGTGAAGAAGTCAATAATATTCGCTGGTATGATGCCGGTTTAAAGGTGCGCGCAATCTACGATAAAGTGATTCGCCGATGGTAAAGTTAATATTAGTAAAAATCATTAACAACACGATACAATGAAAAATATCTGTTTTTGCTTTCAAATGCATGTTCCCTATCGTCTCAAACGTTATCGTTTTTTTGAAATAGGGCAGGACCATTATTATTATGATGACATGACCACCGAAGATTACGTTTCATGGTTGGTCAACACTTCGTATCTACCTTTATGCCGAACACTCAGTGAGATGATTCGGTTATCCAAGCATAAATTTCATTGCGCCTTAGCCATCTCCGGAACAACGCTTGAGTTATTTGAGCAGTATACACCGGAAATGATTGATGTGCTAAAGGAATTAGCTGCAAGCAAATGTGTTGAGTTCCCGATAGTGCCTTATGCCTACTCTCTGTCTGCACAATGCAATGAAAGTGAATTGGACGATCAGTTAGCCAAACATGTTGCCAAACTGCAAGATTTATTTTCTGTCACCTCCAATACATTATGGAACACCTGTCTGCTTTATTCCGATGAAATAGCCGGACATGCCTTCCAATTGGGCTACAAAACCCTAATGGGCGAAGGTGCTAAGCACATCCTCTCGTGGAAGTCGCCCAACTACATGTATCAAACTTGCGTTTCGCCCAAACAGCATTTACTCCTGCGGAATGCGGCATTAAGTGATGGTTTGTCTTTCCATTTCTCTGATACCAATTGGCCGGACTATCCTATGGATGCTGAAAAATTCGTAGCCAAAATGGCAGCCCTTCCGGAAGAGGAAGAATTGATTAACTTATGGATGGGAGCTGAATCTTTTGGAATCTGGCAAAACGCCGGCACAGGAATATTTGATTTTCTTAAGGCATTGCCCTATTACGCATTGGAACAAAATATGGTTTTTGTTACTCCTGGCGAAGCTGCTAAGAAAATGGCCGCTAAGGATACCATTGTCGCTCCGTATGCCGTAACGTGGGCTGGAGAAGGGAAAGACCTGAGTACTTTCCTTGGCAATGACCTTCAACAAGAAGCGGTTAATAAGTTATATGCTGTTACCGAACGAGTACACCTCTGTCAAGATAGTCAATTGAAGGCCGACTGGCTAATATTGCAAGATGTGAATTATTTACATTACATGAATCACATCGATCAGGGATCCACCACGTTTGAGTCTGCATATGATGCCTTTATTAACTACATGAATATCTTGAGCGATTTTCTGCAACGCGTTGATGAACAATACCCAACAACCATTGAGAATGAGGAATTGAATGCCTTGCTCAAGACCATTAACAATCAAGAAAAAGAAATTGCTGATTTACAGGCTCAGATTCGGGTTTTGAAAAAGAAAAAGTAAAGTGGTGAGAATCAGTAGAATAGTAATGACCGGATTCTTATTCTTAGCGATGGGGACATCCCTATTCGCCAAGGATAAGTTGCCCAAGACTATAGTTCGTGCATGGGTTATTCCAAGCGAGATCGGTTTGGCAGACACAGTGGAGGTAAAAGATACTGCCTTCCTAAATTTTCCTATGCGCAATGATTTGTATGATCATTCTATCTGCAATATCTTTAACGGGAACTTGGTCTCACCTGTTATTTCGGCCATCTATTTTAAACGCACACAAAAAACGGATTTCCTTTTCGGTTCACAATATGATATATATACACCAACCGCACAAGATGTTCGCTTTTTTAATACAACCACTCCCTATTCATGGATTTCCTATAACCGTGGCTTTAAAACCTATCACGAAGATAATGATTTAAGAGCACTCTTCACCGGCAACATTACTCCGCGTTTTAATATCGGATTCAATATGAACTATTTGAATGCGGTAGGACACTATACCAATCAAGCCGGCAAAACGTTCAATGGAACGATATTCACGTCATACAATGGCAATCACTATTCCCTGCAGGCCGCCTTTGCTTGGAATAGATTGAGTAACTTTGAGAACGGAGGACTGAAAGATCCTAATGATATCTCCAACACGGAGTTTCAAACAGAAGATATCCCCGTTAACTTGGAGGCGATGTCAGGTTATCGGCATATGGCTGGCTATTTAAATCACTATTATAGTTTTTGTATTGAACGTGACGAGACAGTACATTATCGAGAGCGGGATCAACGCGGACGTTGGGTGGAATTAGATTCGATACGCACTATTTATGTACCCGTATTGACTATTCGTCATATCTTTGAAGCAAATGAACAGACTCGTCGCTATATTGAACATGCGCGACAAACTCAATTCTACGACTCTTGCTTTAACAATCCGCATATATACCGCAATCCGTTAACCACAAAGGATTCGGCTGCTCTTCTTACCTTGCGAAACACCCTTTCATTTACATTTGAAGAGGCCTTCAACAATAAACTTAAGTTTGGTGCGACAGTCTTTGCCACCCAGGAATCCCAACGGTATATTTTCGGTATCGGTAGTAACAATTACAATCCGGAATTAATCGGATTGAATCAAGAGGCAAACGACATCCTAAACAAAAGTATTAACCTGATGGCGGATAACTCATATGGGTATACTTGGAAAAACAGCATGTTGGTAGGAGGAGAATTATACAAGCGCGGAGGTAAATATATCCGATATCGGTTTGGTGGAAATATTTGTTTATTGGGACACAAAATAGGACAATTCAAAGTATATGGTCATGTCAATGCCGGGTTTAAATTAGGAAAAGATAGTTTAACCATTGATGCTAATGTGTCGTTCCGAAATCAGACTCCGGATTATTATTTGCAACATTATCTCAGTAACCACTATCGTTGGGATAACAATTTCAAAAAATCCTATTATTTTCATGTGGGAGGACAGGTTGCATATCCTACTAAATGGGTTACTCCACGCGTAAAAGTAGATTACGAAAACATATCCCGCCAGATATATTTTCATGCAGACAGTTTAGCTCCAGTTCAAATGGAATCCGGTAAGTCGGTGAGCATTCTATCTGTAGATGCGACACTAAATATTACTACTCCATGGATTAATTTAGATAATACGGTCGTATGGCAGTATTCCTCATCATACACCATGCCTCTTCCGGACGTAGCACTATATAGTAATTTATACTATCATGGTACATGGTTTAAGGCCTTGGATGCACAAATTGGAGTAGACTTAAGTTACAATACCTTATATTATTCGCCCATACTCAATCCTGCATTAGGACAGTTCTGTGTACAAAATAGACAAAAGGTCGGGAACTCCCCCATATTAGGTGCATATGTTAATTTTTATGTCCGACTATTGCATTTACGTTTCTTTGCGCACTATCAACATTTCAACACCACGTTTATGACCCGAAACTATTTTACGATGCCGGGATATCCCTTGAACCCCGATGTTTTCCGTGCTGGGTTAGCTTTCCACTTCTACAAATAATTGCAATGACGTTGGATGAACATGGAATATACAATCCGCTTAAATACAATTCTTTCGTATGCTCGTCAAGAAGCTGAGCGTATTGGCAATGATCAGATTTTCCCTGATCACTTGATGTTAGCAATATTGCGTTTAGAAGAGGGGACTGCATATGACTTGCTGGTGCGTGCTGATGTTAATATGAACGTACTCAAAGAGCGCATAAACAATCATATGCACTCCATCGCCCTTCAAACCGTTGCAGCGGCACAAATACCCTTCTCACCGGCATGTAACCGTATTTTCAACTTCTGCAAAGCAGTAGCAAACGCATATAAATGTTCCGTTATCGGATCCATTCATTTACTGCTCTCTATCCTGCGGGAACATACTAATTTCCCCTCCATGATGCTTGCGCATGATTATGGTTTAACATATGCTAAGGCTATCGAACTATATCCACTCCCGCATCCACAAATGAACGATGCAACACACGATTATAGTTTAGATGAAAATGATAATCAAACGGACGATAACCACAACAATAATTGGCCCTCTGATTTTCTATCCCATATTGCAGGCGGTTTCATTCTGCTCAATTCGCGACGCATCGAGAACAATCAGAATAATAATGATCAAGATGATAATTCTGACAACGATAACGATGATGATCACTCCTCCAAGACTCCGACTCTGGACCTCTATGGCAGGGATTTAACCGAGATGGCACGCCGTCATGAATTGGATCCGGTAGTAGGGCGAGAAGATGAGATACAACGAGTCATGGAAATCCTTTACCGCCGCAAGAAAAACAATCCCATTCTTATTGGAGATCCGGGGGTTGGTAAGTCTGCTATCGTAGAAGGCTTGGCACAAATGATGATCCATACGAAATCACACTCTAATCGGCGTATTATATCTCTTGATATGGCATCAATGGTGGCCGGAACAACATATCGAGGGCAGTTTGAACAACGCATGCAAGAAGTCATTTCGGAGTTAAGAGAACATAAAGAGATTATCCTTTTTATTGACGAAATACATACATTAATAGGTGCTGGAAATGCTCAGGGGACTTTAGATGCCGCTAATATACTTAAGCCGGCACTGGCCAGAGGAGAAGTACAATGTATCGGGGCCACCACTACTTCCGAGTATCGTACTACCATAGAAAAAGATGGCGCCTTAGAACGCCGTTTTCAGAAAATCCTGGTTCGCCCTACAACTCCTGAAGAGACCTACCATATCCTTCGACGTTTAAGCGAGACGTATGGTCAATATCATCATGTACATTACACCGATGCCGCTCTGCGTGCATGCGCCAACCTCACGGATAGATATATTGCCGATAGGTATCTGCCCGATAAGGCTATTGACGCTATGGACGAGGCGGGATCATCTGCATCTCAACCTGATATAATAACAGAAATCACCACTGACCACATCGCTGCAGTAGTTAGTCGAATGTCTGGTATTCCCATACAACGCGTGGCTCAAGAAGAAAATGAGCAATTGCGACATATGGATGCAGTTTTACGTCAACACGTCATTGGTCAAGATAGAGCAATTGAACGTATCGTACGCGCCATTCGTCGTTCACGATTAGGTCTTCGCGACCCACATCGTCCCATTGGTACTTTCTTCTTCTTAGGACCGACCGGAGTCGGGAAAACCTATCTGGCACAATCCCTGGCGGAAGAAATGTTCGGCTCGCGAGATGCCATCATTCGCTTTGATATGTCCGAGTATATGGAGAAACACACCGTCTCTCTTCTTGTTGGTGCACCCCCTGGATATATAGCCCACGAGGATGGAGGCAAATTGACTGAAGCTGTACGACGCCGTCCATATTCTATCGTCCTATTTGATGAAATAGAAAAAGCGCATCCGGATATTTTTAATGTCTTACTACAAGTATTAGACGAAGGGCGTATGACTGACCGTCAGGGGCATAGTGTTGATTTCCGAAATACCATTATCATCCTGACCAGCAATATTGGCACTCGTCAATTGCATGATTTCGGAACTGGGCTTGGTTTTGATGCTGGCCCCATAACGACAGAACAAGTGGAACACACTCTCCATAAGGCATTAGAGAAGGCATTCCCACCAGAGTTTGTTAATCGTATAGACGATATAATCACATTCTCTCCTCTCACGCGCGCATCACTCGCGCACATAATAAATATAGAGGTAGACCAACTCACTTTACGCTTACGAAAATCCGGACATCGTCTTTTCGTTAGTGATAAAGTTCGCCAACAATTATTAGATATCAGTTATGATCCTCAAAAAGGAGCAAGACCCATTCGACGTGCTGTTCAAACACAGTTAGAAGATCTAATCACAGAACGATTATTGAACCACCCGGAGCAAAAGTCAATCTCCATATCAGTCCTACCCGAAACAATTAAATTAACTAAAAAATAACTATATTATGACACTAGAAATTACAGATGCCAACATTAAACAATTTTTGGCAGACCCACAACCTCTTGTCATCGATTTCTGGGCACCCTGGTGCGGTCCCTGTAAGATGATGTTGCCTATTGTTGATCAATTAGCAGCAGAGAATGAGGGACGCATTCGCGTTGGTAAACTTAATGTGGATGAGAATCCCGATAGTTGTGAACAATTCGGAATTATGAGTATTCCCACTATGCTCATTTTTAAAAATGGCGAAGTCGTAAATCGTCATGTCGGCGCGGCTCCAAAAACCGAAATACAGAAATTATTGGACGCCATCCTATAAAAAGTGATAAAAAATTTGCTTTTATCGAAAAAAAGCTGTACCTTTGCGCCCTAATTTGCCTATGTAGGCTCATTTTTTGAGCTTTCATGGGCAGATTGGGTGTCATCCGCCCAATAAAAATGACACAATCGGTCTGGTAGCTCAGTTGGATAGAGCAACAGCCTTCTAAGCTGTGGGTCCCGGGTTCGAATCCCGGCCGGATCACCAAAAATTAAAACCTATGAGACAATTAAAGATTACCAAATCCATCACGAACCGTGAATCGGCTTCATTGGATAAATATCTTCAGGAAATTGGTCGCGAAGATCTGGTTACAGTAGAAGAAGAAGTAGAACTGGCAGGACGCATTCGTAATGGCGATCGCAAGGCTTTAGAACGTTTAACGCGCGCTAATTTGCGTTTCGTAGTCAGTGTTGCTAAGCAGTACCAAAACCAGGGACTTAGTTTGCCGGATTTGATTAATGAAGGTAATCTGGGCTTAATTAAAGCTGCCGAAAAATTTGATGAGACTCGTGGCTTTAAATTCATTTCTTATGCAGTATGGTGGATACGTCAATCTATTCTCCAAGCTTTAGCTGAGCAAAGTCGTATTGTCCGTCTTCCGCTTAACCAAGTAGGTTCATTAAATAAGATTAATAAAGCTTATCAACGGTTTGAACAGGAGCACGAGCGCAAACCATCTGCTGAAGAATTGGCTGAAGTACTCGATATCCCGGTAGAAAAGATTGCAGACACATTGAAGATGTCCGGTCGTCATGTCAGCGTTGATGCTCCTTTCGTAGAAGGCGAGGACAATTGCCTGATTGATGTTATGGTAAATGAAGACTCTCCTAATGCAGACCGCGGATTGATTAATGAGTCCTTGTCTCGTGAGATTGACCGTGCACTCAATACACTTACTGCTCGCGAAGCGGATATTATTCGCAAATTTTTTGGAGTGGGTATGCAGGAAAAGACATTGGAAGAGATTGGAGAAGACCTTCACCTTACTCGTGAGCGCGTACGCCAAATCAAAGAAAAAGCCATCCGTAAGTTAAAGGGTTCAACACGCTCCAAGGTTCTTAGAACGTATCTTGGCTAATTTTCGCCATCTCTGTTTATTGATTCCTGATTAGTGAATCACCACATTGGAGAAGCCGGAATACACCATCTCTATATCCATAGGACTGGTGTGATGTTGTGCACTTTTAATTTGAGTAACCGTAATAGATTGCTCAATGTTCACTTTGGACACAACTGCGGACGATGAAGTGGTTGAATATTCTAATGAGACAGGGATAAGCACCATACGTAAATTATCCGGAGCATCCTCTTGACGCAAATAGCGCTCAAAGAGATTCACCATATCGAATTCATACGCATAATGGGTAACGTCTGTAGAATCAATCGTCGACACCAAAGTACCGATAAGAGCGTAATAATCAGATGGCAAACCGTTATTGAGAAAGAAGTTATCTACAGAATCTTCACGAATCAGTAACATCGTTGAAGCCGGGTAGGCCCAATTCCACCAAACAGAGCCATCACTTTCGGCATTCTCCACTTCAATCTCTAATGATGCATAATTAATATACGGACGCATCTTATTTTCGTCACCTATACTATCTTGAATCCGCTCTTTCATTTGACGCATGGGAATCTCCACCACAGTATACACGTACGCAGGAGATACAATGTAATTGCTACTATCATCTTCCTGCATCATTTCATACACATACTCATCACGCTGAGGGAAATCATATCGATTCACTTGGCGCACCTCTTGGTTGGCATAGAAAAATTTTGCATCAGCCATGCTCTGATACTCTGTATCTTCCGGTTGATTCTTGTAATAGTAATGATAATGCAACCCGATAGCCATATCCGACACATAAAGGCAATTGGATGAACCAAAATTAGAGGTTATCAATAAGCCCTTCATCTGCTCATTAAACCATTCTTGTGAAGGGAATGAACGCATAGAAAAAAGTTTTTCAGCAAAGCGGTCATTCATACGGAAAACTATTGTTCCGATATATGCTGAACGAGCGGAAGAATAGATAGAATCTGTTTTGGTAGCTGGCACAATGGTCCTGTCATTATCCACGACATAAGTAGCAGGAGTCATGCTGCAATAATCCAATGGATTCAGATTGGAAGAATACACGCTATCATAGCTCAAACCCTGTAAATCCATTTCATACGCAGTCAATCGAAGGGGTGAGTAGCCATCGCCAAACCAAGAACTATAATATACATATAAGCATACCGAATCCAATGTGACTGAATCAGGATATGTAAATCCGACCGGGCAAGCAAATTGCGTAAGAATATCGGCCTTGATGGTGCCTAAAGCAACCATAGAACACTCTCCCAATAAGAAACTATCGGGCGTGTTGATAATAGGATGAGCAAGCATCAATTCCTTCTCCCAAACATACGAACGAATATTGCGTAGTGTATCTGTTTTTACAACAACTTCTTCACCCTCTTGCATAGCCGATGCTCCGGCCGAATAAATATCATCCTTGCAAGCCGTCAATAATACTGCGGCTACGGCACACCATATTCCTAAGAAATGTCTCACTTCCGTAATTATTCTTCCTTACTGTTAACCATCAAATTCTCGCAAAAAGCTTTGTACTCATCCAAACCATTCTCGCGATAGACAAATATGGGTTTGTCCCGCATTTCAGCATAATTCATTAAACGCTGATTAACTTGCGGAGTAGCCACCATCACAGCATCTGCGTAGTCTATAGCCAAACGCATCAACTCCTCATACCCAACGGGGAAACCAGCAAGAGTACGCACATCATTCTGTACCATCCCATCCAAAAGCAATTTTTGTGTAAAGTTAGTACCGAACGGGGTGTGGTATTCATTATCGTCTAATGCTAATACAATTTTAGAATGTTCAAAGAATGGAGAATCTGCATATGCCTTTTTCAAATACACAATAGCCAATGCTGCCATCCAACCTGAACAATGTACTATATTCGGTGTCCAGCGCAGCTTGCGCACCGTCTCCAAAACACCACGCGCAAAGAATATACAGCGCTCGTCATTATCTGCATACTCATTTCCATCAGCATCTGCTATGCCTCGACGACGTTGAAAATAATCCTCATTGTCGATAAAATAAATTTGTATACGGGCAGACTGAATACTGGTCACTTTTATCAACAATGGGTGGTCAGTATCTTCAATAATGATATTCATACCACTAAGCCGAATGACTTCATGTAATTGATTGCGTCGCTCGTTAATCTCACCAAATTTAGGCATAAACGTGCGCGTTTCATACCCACTCGCTTGGAAAAACTCCGGCAATTGCCGATTCAACACCCTAATTGGTGTTTCCGTAGCCAAAAAGGGATATATCTCTTGAGAGATAAAAAGAATACGATTGGGCTCTTTCATAAACGTTTTTTTTAAGTGAATATCATTTCC
>Ga0256870_1000631_pt1 | contig 13682 bp, 11 predicted proteins | sample RumenRJG_06RNA_FD_186079 | JGI IMG/M metagenome (GOLD analysis project Ga0256870, IMG submission 186079) | Metatranscriptome of bovine rumen microbial communities from Lethbridge, Alberta, Canada - Rumen RJG_06 (Metagenome Metatranscriptome) | ecosystem: Host-associated > Mammals > Digestive...
CTGGAATTTAGCAGAAACTGTAAGAGGTTCTTTTGCGATATTTGCCAAAGAAACATTTTTTGCTTTATAAAAATGATTGTCACCCGCATATTCAGGTATTCGGGTAAAATTGCTCGCAACCTGAACATTGCATTTAGGGCTTATCTCAAAATTAAGGCCGAATCCAATGCCTTTCTCGCATACCCAACCTTTATTGTTGTTTCCGCCAAGACCTGTATAAGGATTTTCATCTGAATAATGGTCAAAATTAGCATGATACAAGCCGAATTTAACAGAAAAAAAGAAGTCTACCGCTTCTGTCAGATTATATTTAATTGACACAGGGAGACGTACCAAAAATTCCCTGTTTCCTGAATGTGCATAAGGATTGTATGCCTCAGGTCCGTCAACAGAAACCCTTGCCTCTGTCGGATTAATAGCGTTTATAGAAACAAATGAGTTTGGACGAACACCTACAGAAAAACGCTCAAAATCTTTTGTAAAACCAATCCAGAGACTGAACGTATGCGATGTCGAAACTGTATCTATATCAACTTGATTTCTAGAACCTTTTATTCTTGGAACAATGAGGTATTTGAATCCAATGCCATTCATACTGTCCTTGCTAAAATCAAAACGAAAATAACTACGTGGAAAAATCATATCAGGAACGAGCGGCTCAAGATACCAAAAGCTCAAATCACAACCTACAGCGGCTCTTGGCTTATAAGAGCTGTCCCCAAAAGATTTTGCAATTGTAAGTCCTGGAACCGCAGTTCCTTTGCCACCAGAATAGCAGAAATCATAATATCTGGCTTGTACAGTAATAATATCCCTAATTCCTATTGTTGCAGCAAGCCCCAGATCAGTCATATTATTGGGCCAGTTCTTATAATTCGCAATCTGCTCATAAAAAATAAAAGAACCGTAAATGCTTTTGTAATCAGCACTTACACCAGCATTCCAGTAGTTCTCATCAATTCCACCATAAACAGTCGGTATTATATCCTGCTCATGAGTCACAGAATCCCAATAAAACACATCAGTATAATCATCATACTCATTCCGAAAAACACCAAATGATGAAGTCTGCGCACCACTATTCTGAGCATGCCCAAAATTAACTGACTGACAAAACGCACCTTGGACTACGCCAATAAAAAACATTACAAATAACAATTTCTTCATATTAGACCTGCTTAGAAAGCGAGTTCTAAGCAGTTTAATTATAGCGGTGCGAAAGATTCATTTCAATAGTAAAGTTTGCAAGAGATTCAAACTTTGAACAAATCTATCTGCGAAGAAATTTTATCAATAGCAATACGAACAGATTCAGATATATCTTTTAAAACAGATCCGTTTTCACCTACTTTGCGAGCTCCGCTTGAAACATCTTCCATGCTCTGTCTCATTAGCTCCGTAGAAGAGCGCAAAGAAGACATTTCCTTAAGAATTATAGAATTCTTGCTCGACATATCCTTAGATGCTCTGTGAACCTCTACGGTACTGTCATTCATGTCCTTCAACGCGCCATTTATCTGCTGTGAACCAGAAATCTGCTCTGCCATAGCGGATTTTATCTGCACGACAATCTGATCCGTCTCGTCAATACCCTTTGAAACGGCAGAAAATGCCTCGCTTGACTCTTCTGAGGCTGCAACTACAGCAGAAATAGAGTCCATAATCTTGTTAAGCTGCTCACTGATTGTCCTAGACTGTGCACCAGAAGTTTCTGCTAGAGTACGGATTTCATCCGCAACTACGGAGAAGCCTTTTCCAGCCTCGCCTGCATGGGCAGCCTCTATTGCTGCGTTCATAGCAAGAAGGTTTGTCTGCTCTGCAATATTTGAAATGGCTTGGTTAGCTTCCTGAAGCATAACCGACTGACCTTCAATCTGCTGAATTCTCTCATTTACATCCTGCTGTTTTGCAAACCCCATCTTAGCATTATCTGCAAGAGACTCAAAAGAATGAGCCATTTTATCAACAGATGTATTTACAGATGAAATATTCCCAATCATCTCCTCGACAGCAGCAGATGCCTGAGAGACACCTGAAGACTGGCTCTCTATCATTCCGTCTAGCTGAGTTATGTTCTGGGCGATATTATCGACAGCATTAGCACTCTGCCCTACACTCAGCCCCTGATTTGAAATATGACTTGAAATCTCGCCAATATTTGAAATAATCTGATTTATAGAGTCCGAAGCATTACGGGAGCTTTCTGCCATATCAGCACCAGACATAGCCAGCTCGGTCTTTGACTCTTTTATCTGCCTTATGATTTCCTGCAATTTATCCAAGAAAAAGTCAAAATGAACGACCAAATCGCCAATCTCGTCACGAATAAACAAGCCGCAGCGTTTTGTCAAATCCGCTTCACCAGTCTCCATCTCCTCCAGGAATTTAGTAACATTTGTGATACGCCACATAAGCCAGCGTACAAACATATACGTGAGGGAAACAATTACAGCAACGACAATCATCAGTAACGGAATTACCAAAATAAGCGTTCTGTTCCGAATTCCCTCGATAATCTCCATACTGCGGGCAACAAAGACCATTCCAGTAACATCATCTCCGCTGAACAAAGGCAAATAAATCGCATAATACGGAACGCCCTCAATCACGGTGTTTCCTTTGAACGGAATTTTATCATTCAATACAGTTTTTACTACATCTTTGTTGGAAAGTTTCAAGCCAAGAAAATCAACGCCCAATGTTGTAGAAATACGAGTATCTTCTTTTAGCATAGTACACTCAACGTTGTAAGTGTCCTTTACCTGACGGACAAAAACATCATCTGCCAAGTCAAAGCCAAAAACGACACATCCAACAACAGAGTCATCATCAAAGACAGGGGCGACGGCAATAGCGGCATAGTCAAAAGGCCCAAAGCCACAGAAGCCATAGACTTTTTCTCCGTTAAGGGCTTCTCTTACAAGCTTGCAGGAAGTAACGTCATCTCCTTCACCAATATTATAAGCTCCATTCTGCAACACGCAGCCGTCAGTACCGACAACTGCAAAAAAATCAACATTCAAATGCTCAAGAGAACTTTCAACGATTTCTGCGAGAGAGTCAGTATCGCCAGAAGAAAGAGATTCAATTATAGTGGTATGAGAGGACAGAAGACCTGAACCAGTTGAAAGAGTATCAATCCAATCCAAAAGTGTCTGATTAACGCCTGTAGCAGTATGCTCAATCTGATCCTGAGCATCTTTTACAAGACCCCTGTCAAAGATAGCAAGAGTAAGACAAAGCGTACCTAAAACACAAAAAACAATAGCTCCAAAAACAATCAGAACAAGCTTAGTTTTTATCTGAACGTTACGTTTTGCCTTAGTGTCAAATCTGTCTAACTCCTTTTTTGCCATAAAAAACCTTCCTAAAATAAAGAAGCCGCAAAAATCAAAAACTCCCTAAAAAATTTTTACAAGCTTTTCAACAACAATCTTTGTTTTCGCTTTATTCGTGGGAGTTTCAAATTTTAGTAACTTTTTGAATTCCCTTTATTCTAGTATCGGTTTTTCAGTCTCCAAATAGGATAAAAAAGCCGTTAGTATCCGCTCAGTATAGTGAACGCCAGATTGTTTTTTCAATTCCGCTATCGCAACAGATAACGGCAAAGCTTTTCGGTATGGTCTATCAGATGTCAAGGCATCAAAAATATCTGCCGCACTGATAATCATAGCTTCCTCTGGAATGCTCTCTGTTTTTAGTCCATAATATCCAGAACCATCCAATCGTTCATGGTGATAACGGATAAAATTACGAATTTGAGAAAAGAAAGGATTATTGCTTACTATATTATAACCTATTTCCGTATGATTTTTTATAATTTCATATTCAAAATCTGTAAGTCTTGCAGTTTTATTTATAATTGTATCTGTAATACCGATTTTTCCAATATCATGGAGCATAGCACCATAACGCAACTCGTGGATTTTTGCAGGCGGATAATCAAGCTGACGGGCAATTCCCTCTGCATAGCGAGTAACACGGGCTGAATGCCCCTCTGTATAAGAATCTTTTGCTTCCAGTGCGCGAGTAAGAGACTCAACGACATTAAAATTACTTTTTTCAAGCCTTGAATACAGGCTCCTGTTTACAATCTCATTCGCAGTAAAGGCAGCAACTATTTCCAGCATATAACGATGCTCAACGCCAAAAGGCTGTACGGAGTCCAAGTTACGAACCAATGTTATAACGCCAAAGTTCTCTTTATTTGTAATAATTGGAACGCTTATAAATGAACCGTCTATAAATGGTTCCTCTGACATAAGCGAATATGACGGATGTGATATTCGTTCTGGCACAAAAACAGCTTTCTGCATATCAAAAACCTGTCCAGAAATACCAGCTCCAACCTGCAACTGAACAGGCTCTTTATCAAAGCCTTTGTAAGCAAAAGGCACAAGTGTCTGCAACGCTGGTTCATAGGCATAGCAAACGCCCTTGTCAAAAGCAATCTCCGACTCAATATCATTCAAAATGTTGCTGTACAAATCTTTTATAAACTTATATTTTCGCAACGATTGAGGATATTCGGTCATGCAAAGAAGTTGCCTAAGACGTCTGTCCGCAATAGTTGCCGCATACAGATTCACGTGTATTCGCTCGGTAAGCTCGTTCAAGAAAGACTTCACGGATTTTTCTATAAGCCCTGTAGAAGTGTTCAAGACCATGCAAGAAGGCGTTATTCTCTCGCCAATTGAAGTGTATTTATCACATAAAAGCAAAAAAGCCAGCATCTCGCCTCTGTGAAGGACAGGCACAAGGGTATGAGCATGATATACGGCTGAAAAAAGCTGACTCAGCAAGGGATCATCAATGTGAAAATCACTAAAAAACTGTCCAAGAGGAATTGGCTCAGTTATCATAGAAAGGCATCCTGCAAAAAGCGTATCATCGCCGACACTAGCAAGCCCTTCCCTGTCTATTTCCCTGTACTCGTGCAAATTTGCCTCATGAAAAAACAAATGGACACTAGTTCCTTCCAACACTTTTTCGGTAAACAAAACTATAGATTTCGCAAGACCATTTGAAGTAGTCCAATCGTCAAGTTCATCAAGACTGAATCTTCGCTCCAACCGTTTGAGTGCACTTTCAACATTCACTTCAACAGATTCCATATAACACTATATTAAACTTTTATTATTTTTATGTACAGATAGGAAATAAAAAAAACTCCAAAAAATTAGAGTTTTTTAAAGAAACGACAAGAGAATTAAAAAATGTCCTAAAATAATAAAGGCACCCAAAAAACTTTCGTTTTTGAAGGTGCCCATAAAACAGACTATTTTGAGTAGTACTCAACTACCATCTGGTCGTTGATCTGAACAGGAATCTCAGAACGCTGTGGCAAACGAGCAAGTTTACCAGAGAAGTTCTCTTCATCACGCTCAAGATACTCAATTTTAGCTTTGTTGTCAGAAAGGAAAGCTTTCTTGAACTGCTCACTCTTGCGAGCTGCTTCTGTCAAGGAAATTGTCTGTCCAACTTTTACTGCAAAAGAAGGAATATTTACAGATTTTCCATCAACAAGAATGTGCTTGTGGCTTACCATCTGGCGAGCCATGCGGATTGAAGTTGCAAAACCAAGACGATATACAAGGTTGTCAAGGCGTGTTTCAAGTGCAACCAAAAGTGCAACACCAGTCATTTCTTTTGACTTTGATGCAAGTTCAAAATAACGACGAAGCTGGCGTTCAAGAATGTTGTAGTACGCCTTAACTTTCTGCTTCTCAATCAAGTGCAGACCGTAATCAGACGTCTTCTTTGTTTTCTTAAATGCTGGTGCTCCTGCTCTGTCCAATGCCTTTGGGTGTCCACAAAAGTTTACACCTAGTCTTCTACATTCCTTAAAACGAGGACTTCTTCTAGTAGCCATAATTAATTATGCTCCTTAAAATTTTCACTATATCAATGCCGCAGCCGCGCAGACATGACATAGCTTTCAAATGACTGTTAGAGGGATGCTAATCAGTACTAAAAAATATATCAAAAAAATAAAAAAAGAACAATAGAATTAATAACAATTTTAGTTTTTAAATCCTAACCGCACATCTGACAGCAATCAAACGTAAGATCCTCCAAAACGTGAAGTAACAATGTCATCAATAACTGTCTCATCTTCTTTTAGAGCTTCTTTTTTCCATGCTTTGTATCGCGAATCTTTTAGATTTTCAAGAACCTTTACTTTTTTCATTGCTTCTCGCATTACGTCCCGCTTTTCTTCAGACACAACTTTTGCTTTTGCAAGCTCTGGCAAAAGATTGTCCCTGCGCTGATCAAGCAACTTAAAATACTGGTTTACGTCATAAAGGCTCTGCAAATCATGCATATTATCCGCCTCTGCTATCAGAGAAGCTTTTTGCTGTGCAATCAAATCAAGGGTGTCCTGAATTTTTCTCTCAGCAGCAACGGCCTTGCCTAGCTCGGCTTCAGCCTGTTTTTTAGTGAACTCGCGGACATCAAGGATTTTTTGCATTGAAAAAGAAAATTTTTTCATAATGCATGACCTACTGCAGAAAGCTTATCATTCATCTCAGACTTTGAAGCCGAAGAATTTGCATCAACAACACTTTCTTTTTTATGCTCCTTTACAAGCTGGGCTACAGTTTTTCTTGACTCAGCAGGATTCTCAACATACTCATCCTCAGGAATCTCTATTCCAGACAGCTCTGACAATTTTGCAAGAGTATCATCTATCGTACAATGCTCGTCTTCTTCCTGCGTAAGGAAAGCTTCGATAGCCGAGTGCTTTGCTATAGCCTCGTCAACCTCAGGGCTGTTGCCAGACTGGTACACACCAGCCATAATCATCTCACGGTTGTCCTCGTAAAGGGCTACAAGCTTTGCGATTTTTGCAACGGCTGAAAGCGTAACAGAGCCTGATACTCGTCTGGACAAACGGCTTATACTTTTTAGCACATCAATCGCTGGATAGTGCTTTTGCTGTGCCAAAGTACGAGTCAAAACAATATGACCGTCAAGGGTTCCTCGCACTTTATCAGTAATAGGCTCGTCCATATCGTCGCCATCAACAAGAACCGCATAAAAAGCCGTGATTGAGCCTTTGTCGTTTGTACCAGTACGCTCCAAAAGCTTCGGAATCATATCAAAAACGCTAGGAGGATAGCCTCGCTGCGCAGGAGGCTCTCCCGTAGACAAACCAATCTCTCGCTGAGCATGGGCGAATCGGGTCATGTTATCCATCATAAGCATGACATCTTTTCCCTGATCCCTAAAATACTCGGCAATAGCAGTCGTAACGTAGGCAGCCCTAAGACGGCAGATTGAAGGAGTATCACTAGTAGCAACAACGACAATAGAACGCTTCATGCCCTCCTCGCCCAAGTCGCGGTTGATAAAGTCCATGACCTCGCGACCACGCTCACCAATCAAGCCGATTACATTGATGTCGGCATTTGTATTACGTGCAATCATAGAAAGTAAAGTAGACTTTCCAACGCCAGAACCAGCAAAAATACCAAGACGCTGACCTTTTCCGCAAGTAAGCATGGAATCAATCGCACGAACTCCAGTCACAATACGGCGGTTTATAGGCTTACGAGTCATAGGATTCGGAGGCGACGCAAGAACAGGATAATACTCATTTACCTCAAGCGGCCCTTTATTGTCATAAGGATTACCAGCAGCATCAATAACGCGTCCAAGCAATTTTTTTCCTACAGGAACCTGAAGAACATGACCGCTCGCAACAACTTCCGCACCGACCTCAATTCCGCTGGTGTCACCGTAAGCCATAAGCTTGACGATACCGCCGTCAAGCCCCATGACCTCCGCCATTATGGTCTTTTCACGGCGAGGAATCTTTATAGTACAAATCTCCCCAACCATTGAACTTGGTCCACGGCTTTCTATAAGCAAGCCTTTTACCGCTATAACAGTTCCTGTATATAAGATTGTCTCGGTATGACTAACCGCATTAAGATATTTATTGAAAAAAGATTCCATTAGCCACCCCCAAAATGGAATTTTTAAATCGCATCCAGCAAAAGCTGAACGGAATGCTTTGAAAAACAAAATGAACCGTTCCCCAACGGCTCATTTTATCATGCTTAAAATTGAATGCCCCAACTTTTAAGGCAGGGACTTTTTCGCCTAATTAGAAGATTCTGCGGCCAAATCGGGCTTAGAGACAGTCTTTACAGGACTAATCTCAAGAACCTTTGCCTCAAGCTCTGCAAGCTGGCTGGATATTCGTGCGTCAATAGCGCCAAAGTCAGTCTCAACGACACAGCCACCCTTGTCAACGGTTGAATCTTCAAGCACAGTAATGCCTTTAACATTTTCAACCTGCTTTATGAAGTCCTGTATATGCTCGGTTGTAAGCTTTACATCAGCCAGGTTCACGCGCAATGTAACTTCCCCGCGGCCTCGAACTTTTTTCAAAGCCTGAAGAACGTTCGCCATAACAACGCTTTTCTGATTCTCAGAAATAATCTTGACAACTTTGCGTGTCATAAGAAGCACAAGCTCTACTATCTGCTGCTCTGTCTGGCTCAAAATCTCTTCACGCCGAGACATAACGCCTTCAAGAACCTTATGAGTACGCTCTATCAAGCGAGTAACCTCTTCCTTGCCAGAAGAATATCCGTCCTCCTGACCTTTTGAGAATCCCTCGTCCTGAGCCTTTTTCAGAGTCTCCTCATGCTCAAGCGCTGCCTGAGAACGAATCTGCTCGGCTTCTTCCTGAGCCTTGCGGATTATCTCTTTTGCCTCAGATTCTGCGTCGGCTTTTATCACAGCAGCTTGATCAGTCTGCCGTCGGACTTCTGCAAACGCAGCATTCTCAGCATTTTTTATGATTTCATCAGCCTTAGACTGAGCCTCGACAAGCATCTGCTGACGCTCTGTCTCCCACTGAACCTTAAACTCTTCGGCTTCCCGCCTCAAATCATCGGCTGTAGGACCTGTATATTCAGGCACTTCCTCAACTTCAACTTCTTCAACGGGAGTAAAAAATTCATGCACCAGTTTAAGTTGAAACTCGCCTTCTTTTGTTTTGAGCTCTCCAGGTTGAAATAAATTTTTTGCCATGAATTTTCCCCTTTATTAGACGACCATCTCGTCTTCGCCAGAGCGGGCAATAACGATTTCGCCAGCATCTTCCAAACGACGGATAGTAGAAACAATCTTCTGCTGAGCTTCTTCGACATCTTTCAATCGAACAGGTCCCATAAATTCCATATCTTCTTTCAACATGCTCGCTGCACGCTTTGACATGTTTCTGAAAATCTTGTCCTGAACTTCCGTATCCACGGATTTGAGAGCCTTTGAAAGCTCCTGCGTATCGACTTCGCGGAGAACTTTCTGAATAGCGCGGTCGTCGAGCATAACGATATCCTCGAATACGAACATTCGCTTTTTGATTTCCTCTGCCAAATCAGGATCTTCCTCTTCGAGCTGTTCAATAATGGATTTCTCAGAAGAACGGTCAACAAGGTTAAGAATATCAACGATAGCCTCAACACCACCAGCAGCAGTATAGTCTTCGCTGGAAAGCGTAGAAAGCTTTTTCTCAAGAACTCGCTCTACTTCACGCAATACATCTGGTGAAGTTCGGTCCATTGTAGCAAGACGCTTTGAAACTTCTGGCTGGATTTCAGCAGGAAGGTTCTGCAAAATAATAGCAGCCTTGTTAGGTTCCAAGTACGCAAGAATAAGGGCAATTGTCTGCGGGTATTCCTGCTGAATAAAGTTAAGCAAATGTGCTGGGTCTGTTCGGCGGATAAAGTCGAACGGACGAACTTGCAGACTAGAAGTAAGTCGGTTGATAATATCAATCGCTTTCTGACTACCGAGAGATTTTTCGAGCAACTCTCTCGCATAGTCAATACCACCAGTAGTAATAAAGTTCTGCGCATTCATCAAATCCTGAAATTCTTCCAGAACCTGATCCTTAAAGTCTGAATCGACAGTTTCAAGTCGGGCAATCTCAAATGTAAGCTGCTCAACCTCATCCTCGCGCAAGTGCTTCATTATTTCCGAAGAAACATCAGAGCCCAACGAAACGAGAAAAATAGCAGCCTTTTGGCGGCCTGTCAGATTCTTGTAATCTTTCGTACCACCCTTTTTTCCACCACCAGATTTTGCAGAAGAAGCTTTTGCATCTGACATATTTTACTCCTCGCTCATCCAAGCACGTAACGCGTTAGCGATTGCATCAGGATTTTGACTTATCATATTTCTAAATGAATTTTCTTTTGCAGAAGCAGAGTTATTACGAACATATTCCGCAATCTCAGCATCACTATGAATCGGACGAGAAATTCCTCTCTGAATTCCGTACTCATTAGCTTCCTGCAATGCAGAAACTTCATCAGACCAGTTTACATTTTTACCAAGACGCTTCATGGCGTTCTTTAGTTTACGAAGCTCGGCATCACTAAGATAGTTGAGAATTGTATCCCCAGTAAAACCAAGCTCACCAAATAAAATAGCGGCTTTTTCACTACCCGTCAAATGCTGAGGGTAACTATCAGCAAGCTTTATGAAATAATCATTTGCCATTATTAGTTATCCTCCATCAGCCATGTTCTAATGAGCATTGCAACGTCCTCAGGATGCTCTTTTGCCATTGCAATTGCATTTTCCTGAAGCTCGGCACGCTTGCGCTCTTCGACGGACATAGTAACTTCCACACCTTCTTGCTTTGCATCCCAGAGAGCCTTCTCGCGCTCTGCCTGCTGGCGGCGAAGAATCTCCTCCTCACGGAGTCGCTTGCGGCGTTCAATTTCGCGGCTAACCATTCTGAAGATAATGAATGCAAGAAGAATCGCGATTACACCAACAAGAACGATAACAATCGTACGCTTGCGGTTGATAGCGGCAAAATAAGCCTCATCATCTTTATCGAACTGAGCCGTCCTATCTATCTGAATATTAGTTACTTCCACAAGATAATTGCGGCTTGCATCATAGCCTACCGCACCTTGAATAAGTTTTGCATAATTCTCAAGCTCCTCTGCTGGAACTGGGGTATACTCGCGTTTTACGCCACCGTAGCGGATACTGTTCTCATCATCATCAATAATATACTGGTGAGTCTTTGGATCTCTTGGAGTACGCCAAGTACCATCAATGTTCACAGACACGGTAATGCGGTCAACTGCTGGCATACGCTCTTCAATGCGGTGCTCCGAGTTAACGACAGTATTCTGAGTAACGCCTGTCTCTGTTGATTTTCCAATCATATTAGACATATCGCTATAAACAGGAGGATTCTGCCCGTCTACACCGGCAGGACCCTGAGGATTATAGCCTGTTCCAGTCCATTCTTTTGTTACAGTCTGCGAACTAATCACAAAAGAATCCTTTGTAACTCGTGTATCATACGGTTTGTCTGGATCCTGAGGCGTAATTGTAATTGGAGTATATATTGTCTTATCACTAGAGGCTTTCGATGTGTCCATATCAACATTTACGTTTAGGTTACGAACACGATCCTCTGTAGCGACATCCTGAAGCTGCTTAAGAACCTTTGCACGAATCTTGTTTGCAAGCTGGAGCTTGAATTTCTCAGTACGCTCAACAAGTGTGAGACGGTCTACATCCGCCTGACCAGCAAAATTATTAAGCTCATTACCTTCAGCATCAGCAATCGTAATGTACTCTTCTTTCAAACCAACAACAGAATGAATGAGCAAGTTCTGTACAGTACGAATCTTAGCCTTATTATACTGCATGTCGCTTCCCTGCTTAAAACGCAAGATAACTGATGCAGTAACAGGTTTCTGATCTTCTGCAAAAAGAGCGTCATCAGGCTGCCCGATAACAACCTCTGCATTAGCGACATCTGCAAGTGACTCAATCTGTGCTTGAACAGCCTTTGTAATAGCCTGCTTTCTGTTCTCATTGCGCTCAAAATCTGTCATTGACCACTGGCTTACGTTCAAGAAGTCCCAAGGATCAATTCCCGCAGGAACAAGGTTCTCAGCGGTAAGAAGCGAACGCATACGACGTGCTGTTGCCTCGTCATTAACGAGGATTTTTCCGTCGGAGCTTACAGAATACTTAACGTTAGATTCTTCAAGTCTGAAACAAATATCCTGACGCATCTGCTCGTCAGCGATTCCGATGTTAAAAAGAGGAACTCCCGTTGGAGCTGATGAAGTTCGAGCCATCACAACGACAGCAACAATCATCACAATAATAATAGCAACAAGAATTACTTTTTGAACTGGCTTCCAGCTCGACCACTTTTCTCTTAATTTGGCGGTATTTTTCTTAAGCCATTCGTTCATCTGACCCTCCCGTGAACGAACTTATAAAATAGTGTATTATTTTAGCACACTTTTTGTGAACTGAAAAGATACACTTTATTTACAAACTAAAACAACGTACTAACGCGTTGTGGACAATTCATTCCAACCTGAAACAAGACGCTCAATAACCGTCTGTGCAAGGGAAAACGACATCTGGGCTTTTGCCATTGCCGTTGTAACATCATGAATATCTACAGAATCAGGATCTGTAATAAGCTGCTCAGTAACACGATTAACATCAAGCTGCTGATTGTTCATTTCATTCACAGCATTTACAAGGTAAGACTCAAAAGTTCCAAGCTTTTTATCAGCAGAAACTGAGCTGGCGTTTTCCTGACCAGACACAAGAGATGTCAAAGGAGCTGTTCCAGCATGAGCAGGATTTGTTCTTGTCATCTGTGGTGCGCTCATAATATTCATTACATTCATATCTATAATCTCCGTTATTTACACTTTGCTAAATGACTTAAAAACACCCGCTAGAAACGAGCAATATCAAGTGCCGAGCTGAACATATCCTTTGCACCTTGAATAACAGTGCTGTTCGCTTCGTAAGCTCGGCTGGCAGAAATCAAATCTACCATCTCATTAACGATATTTACATTAGGATACTCAACGTATCCTTTGTTTGGACCGCTCTGAATAGCATCAGGATTTGTAGGGTCGTAAACGAGACGTCCCTGAGAAGTGTCTTTTGTAATTTCCTTTACGCGGACACCCTTTCCAGGTCCATTGTCCTGATCAGCTGAAACAAACGGCATTCTCCAAGTAGGATGCTCAGAAGCGATAGGCTCAAGAATTACAGAGGATTTTTTGAAAGCACCACCTTCAGGAGTACGTGTTGTTGAAGCATTGGCAATATTGTTCGAGATTACGTCCGTTCTCAAACGCTCAACGCTCATTCCTGTAGCTGCAATATTAATACTAGTAAACATTCCCATAATTCTTTTCCTTTCTATTCTATTTGTCTCAGTTTCTATAATGAGTGCGACTTAAAATAAGCACACTATTTTTTCATCGCTGTTTTTACCTGCATAAACTCAAAGCTCTCAAGCTGAGCCATAAGTTTATATCCAAGCTGGATCTTCATAATGTTCATAGCTTCAGTCTCAGCGTCAACGTTATTGCCGTTTGCTTTAGCCGTAGAAGCCCAGTCCGTTACACGGCGAGGCTCAACCTCACGATAGTCATAAGGCTCATTAAGCTGAATATGACGCTCATCAGTACGTGTAAGATTAAAACGATGCTCAGTATCTTTCTCACTTTCAAAAGCACGCTTAAGCTCGCTCTCAAAATTAACTTCCTGACGTTTATAGTTAGGAACCTCTGACATCGCAATATTGTTTGCAGAAACTTGGTATCGCAAGGAATTAACATCCATTGCACGCTGCAATAAATCAACTGACC